>JAABUP010000456.1_pt1 | contig 90609 bp, 138 predicted proteins | sample 5559201 | NCBI WGS metagenome assembly JAABUP01 (sample SAMN10711887, study PRJNA513373) | rock metagenome | isolation source: Antarctica rocks | place: Antarctica | reverse complement strand
CACCTACTGTCGCCCCGTTGAGATTGTCTACAGCAAGGACTGTGCTGCGTTGATCTTCGTAGGCGAGAAACGAGAAACCCCTGTATTTGCCTGTGTCCCGGTCCTTCACGTTGTGCACATCAACGAGCTCGCCGTACTGTGCAAACACTGTGAGCACGTCTCCTTCTGTCAAGTCAAATGGCAAGCCTCCTGCGTAGATGTAAGCTGAGTGCTTGTAGCGAGCGTGCCACGAAGCAGACTCCGGTACGCCCTGCAAGATTTCTTGCTTGGATATTTTCTGAGTGTTTTTGATTTGAGTCAGCGGATTCATGCTCTAAGGCACAGGACAACAGCACAGCAGAATTTTGACAATTGCCTACTTGACGGAAGCGTGCACGTCTGCCGTGCACGTCTGCCGTGCCTTTGGCTTTGAGCTATTGTTGATTTGGCAGTTCGTTCTGCGCACGAGCAAGCTAGTCTGTGACTACTTGCGGCTTGGGCGCTGCGGCCGGCTGTTTTCGTGTTTTGTGTGCATGCTTGCTTGGTGAGGTGGCGGTCTATTGCGCAGTATGGGTATGCGTGAAGCGAATCCGCACTTCGTGGCGGTGCTGGCCAGTGCTCCTCGCGCCCGCTATCGGGCGCTTGCAGTGCGCCCCGAGGGAGCTTGCAGAGGTAGAAGCACGTCGGTTGTGCTTTTTCAACCCTCTGATTGTTTCCTAGGGTCTTTACGAACATATATTCATCAGCAGCAGTGACAACGGCAGTAGTGACACAAGCAGTAGTGACAAAGGCAGCAACAGCCAACGGTCAATGTTGGCATCACAACGCAATAGTGGGGAGCCGTATTTAGGCCTGAGGTGAGGGCATCGTCAACCAGCGACTAGCTGGTGGTGTATGCCTATTCACATCTCTGCTTGCTTTGTTTCCTTTGTTTAGTTTGCACGTTTCTGTATGTTGATGTGCACAGTTCGTGCTGCATACAGAGCCTATTACATTTCACACCAGGTCATGTGTGATGTCAGTCCTCTTTGATGTGATAGCCGAGCCAGACACAAGTGACATGAATGTGGAATGCAGGTTGCGTAGTGCAATGCATTCACTACTTGCTTTTGGGAGTTTCCACTATTGCCCTGGGTGTTATGGGCCTCGCCCCATTGCAATGCGACCTGTCTGTGCTAGTCAAGTTACAGGCGGCTTCTTGTTTTTCCACACACAAAAGTGAAGACTCAAGCACATACAGACAGCCAGCAAGAGCAGCCGGTCACGAGCCTGTCTGTCTCGTGCCTGTTCTGTGGACAAGTACCTGCCTGTGCGTGATTGCACTCTTCAAAAAAGCCTCGACACACATTCTGAGGGCTTTTTACTCTGCTGATATAGGTATAAACACTAACACAACCTCCAATCTCGGCTCTACATACGTTGTGCTTGCACTTGTGGCCGGCGGTCGGGCCCAACGGTCAGCCTCGCCCCAACAGTCAACAACAAACGCTGCGATTCTTGTCTCAGCCGCTTTTCAGTCAGCGATTCTACTCTCCATGACTGTAAATATAGCCTCGAGGTGCATTGCATCGTGCGGCGCTGACTGCATACTGCGTCTGATGCAATATCTCTATGATCCAGGCATTTCACAAAGCTCTGCAAATCAGTGTATCCTTGGGAAAGCGTATCTGAGATCCAATCTATTGAAAGCACATATATTCAATACGAGAGAGAAATTTGTGTGAACACAAGTTTTTTGCCTCTAGTGGTTTCAGTCACCAAGGGGACTTAGCTAGGTGTATTGACCTTGCATTGTCTTGGGCTGTCCCGTGGTGAACGGCTGCTTGTATGTTGCTCGTCTTGTCCTGTTTACATGGAAGCCGTGTATCAATGCTCTGCTATGCCTTGTGTGCCTGAATTGTTGGGGGACAATTTAGCACCATTGCCTGCAGTCAAATCTGATTGACACATTCATCAGTTTGTCAGGGTTCACATACCCTGGCATATCCATCAGACTTGTAGGCTGGGCAACGGATGTACAACTTCTATTTCTCTCTCTAGCATTCCTTCAAGATGTTAAGTGCTTGCAAACAATTTCTGAGAAAAGAGGGAGGACAGCTAAACATGCAAAACGTAACACCTACGCCTAAGTCAGACTGCAGTGGCTGATCATTGCCTAAGAACACCAAGCTGACAGTCACACTCTTTTGCCATTGCAATCTGTATGGAGTGGGGAGCTGCATGCTGACGCATAAATGCTGACATGTAATGTTTCACTCTGTTGCAATTGCAATCTGTATGGAGTGGAGCTGCATGCTGACGCATAACTACTGACATGTAATGTTTCACTTGTTTTCTACTTTCAATGGAACAAAGATGGTGAGCTGTGATCAATTGAAAGTTTGGACATACATATGCCAGCTATGTATTGCCAACGGGCATCACACATCAAATCAAAAGCAGTAGAGAGCTGGGGCGGACTACCTAAGTTCAAGTTACAGATGACCTAAATGAGTAGTGCAGCAGTATGACGCAGGTTTAGTCATCGCCATCCATGTGCCCAGTATGTGACAGCGTACGCATCTTCGAAATGACGGTGACAAGCATCACTGCTGAAGTCAGACGCCCCCCAGTTGCAGTCAGGGTAATGCGTCATGGGGTCAGACCAAACAATAGGATAAACAAGCTCCTGTGGCAAGACCACAACATCTCCATCATGTGTCACCCTATCCTGCTCTTGGCGGCGTCTGTACTCATCTAGTGCCTGCTTGAGCATGATGGGGCCTGTGACAGTCTCTACAAAACTGCCTACTCTATTTGCCAAGTTTGCTGACAGCATCTTGGCAAAACAAAACATCCAAAACGGGTGGCCTGGCGCACTGGCCATGAATGAGTTTGGGATGCTATGCTCTGGTGGAGAGTTTCTTCCTAGTGTGCCCAGGAGCACTTGCCCATCCTCTAGCAGCGCGTCCAGAGGCTTCAAGCTCTCGAAATCTAGATCAGCGTACACGCCCCCATATCTATATGCAGCATGAATGTATGTCGACACATGCACTAAACCAGCAGCACAAATCTCGTCAGTACCAGCTGTACACGACTTCACAGGACTTGCGCATTTGCCTGTCATGTACTGCTAATGCTGCATACATTGCATGGAGCGATGTGACACTGTGATGTGCTTATGCTAAACATGATTACTCATATCCTCACCTGTGCATGTACAGGTAGCGAACAGCATCTGCCCGCATGACTGGCTCATCATACTCTTCATATCGAGCCAGAAACCATGGCATATACTGTCTCACAAGCACATCATTGTCTGCATCTGTCCAGAGCTTGAACTCCCAGTGCCGATGGTTCTTGACCCAACTCTGCCGCCATGCGCTGTAGTGCTTTGGGACAGAGCTGTTCACCCAGGACTGATGCAGTATGTGAGGGATTTTGTTGGTGCCGTTCAGCAGCTGATAGTCTTCATCAGCAGCGTCCCGGGTGCTGATCAGTGTTGAAGCCTTGCTGATGCTGCCTAGTGCCCAGACTGTGCTGTTGCTTTTCAAACACACTATAATTACTACTATACTGACCGCTGAAACCAAGCCTAGGGCGAACGCACATACTTGAGGCCTTCCTATGTACATTCTGCAGCGATCCTTTGGGCTTCATACGGAGCGGATCGGCAATATCACGGTCATGACAAGTCGCGGCAATAAGGTCAACGAACCAGCAAGACCCGCCTATTTTGTTATGACCAAGCAGCAAGAACACCGGCTAAGCCTGTGCAACGGCGTGCTGCAAGCTGCAGGTCTTGTAGACTGCCGTGCGAAGACCGCGCCCGAGCGCCATAATCAGGCAACGACTTCAGTTGACCAGAGCTCTGCAGAAAGAAGAAGGGGACCGCGGGACTTTCAAAATTTTGCTCTGATGCAACTTTCTGCAGCTGTTCAGGTCAGCGACCAATTTAGCACCTGCAGACACCACTTCGTTGGTGCTCCATGAGGCCCTTTCGCATTCCGGCATCTCCTGCTGCTTTGCTAGATGAGTCCGACGAGCTGAATCTTACTGTCACGGAAAACATAGCAGTTGCCGAGCTCGGTGCCGACGCTGTGCAGGAGCTTGCTGAAGGTAAAGCAGCAATGCCATTTGGTGCTCTTCCCACGCTGATGAGTTTGGCAGCGGCCGTGCGCAACAATTCATTGCATAATTCGCAGGACTTGTGTATGATCTGGTGAACGACGCTGCACTCTGCATCACCAAACAGCGAGCTTTTAACGGCGTATACTGTTTGATCAGGTTAGCCATCAACAGAAGAGGTATCTGCTCGTATCATTGATGTCACATGAGCACATGTCAACTGACTTCAGCTTGCTTTGGCAGAGACTTTCAAGCTTTGCCAGCGTTGGCTAAAACTCATTTAGTTGACAGCCTGTGTTCTGGACTTTCGCTACTCAATGCCTCGGCGTCAGCTTTGCTTGAAGCCCTCAGTGAGCCTGACACTGCCAAGGACACCTTGGCTCAGCAGCACTACAGCGCCCTCAAAGCATATGTCTTTTTCCTGCACTGGATTGCTAGTCACGCAGAACAACAGCAGAAGGACTGTACAGCAAGGGCAGCACCAGCAGCTGGACCAGCAAAGGGCAGAACAAAGGCCAAAAAGGCTGCACAGATCAATAGTAGTTGGGACTGGGATGCAGATCGAGAGAAGCTTGCTAAGGCCTTTGCTGGTATCAGTCAGATTGACTTGTGGCGGCTTTGCAGTCCCAGCAACCCAGAAGAAGCTTTCCTGATGCTGTGGAGCCAAACAGTACGTGCTCCATGTCCACTTCCAAGCAGTGTCTGCAGTGAGCTTGGTAGTGCACTGCTGCAAGTCTTTTAGGCTGCATTCTTCCATCCATTTGTTCATCCATCCATCCATCCATCCATCCATCCATCCATCCATCCATCCATGCATTCATTTATACATTCATTCAGTCATTCATTCGTGTGTTCATTCATTCGTTCATGCTTTGCCCCTAAAAGCAAATGCACCATTGTGTGATGCATACAATCACACTAAATGACCATATGAAACCAGCAAAGAGCAGATAGATGTACCAAACTGATTCTGCATGCAATTGACATCCTGCAACACATACCATTCATTCATTCAACATGCATCTCCTCTCAGGGTCAGGTATCTACAGTCCTTGATAGCTCTCTCCTCAAGATCCCACAGCAGGCTTGATACACTAACCATGTGTTCTCCATGACTTTCAGTCAACCTTTTGCATAATATGTGGTGCAGGCAATCCTGCTGATCAGCTCTGCATCAACAGCAAAGGACAAGGCAGTAAAGGAGGCAGCCTTCAAGGTCCTGGCATGCTGCGCGCTACGCTACAAGCAACTTGAGCAAGTCTTGACAGCATTGACAGACATGCTGAACAAGGACGAGCACATGTCAACAGTGTGTGCTGAGCTAGCAGAGTTTGCTGCCAATCGACTAGGGGACAACCAGCTGGTATGACTTTGACTGTCCTATGCTCTTGTAGGAGTGTAACCTATGAGGGACAGCCAATGTGATATATCCATGCTGTCCATGCAGTATGTCCAACTGAAATGCAGGAAGACTGTTACATTACATGCACAACATGTGCATGTGATGCTTCTGGGCGTCACATTTTTGGACAAAGGAAGCTGTACTGCTTGTGATCACTGCTTGACTGCAATTGCTAGCTCACATGCATCTTTCCCAGCTGCAATGTCAAGTCACCACATTCAAAGCTGCTAACTGCTAAACTCTGTTTTGAGCTGTATGTACTGCATGATTTGTGCATGTGCATGGCAGGCAGTAGAGCTGTTGCGTGAAGTCGCCTCTGTGGACCCCAGCGTATATGAACAGCAGCAGCAAGCTGATGCAGCGGGCGTGCGCAGTGTTGCCAACTTCATCGTGGAGCTATCCGATAGGTGACTCACTTTCATGTCTTCATGGACTACTTGAACCCGGCTGGTGTCCTAAAGACAGAATTGCTTGCGGACAGAATTGATTGCATGCACGCACCCAGGAACTCAATTGTGTGACAGCTAGAAATGCTTGTACAGAGTACCATCATTATCATCATTACCATCGTCATACACTTGAAAGTGTATCATGCTGATGATGATGATAATACTTTGTACAAGCAGCTGTCACACACTTGTGTGCTTTGAAAAGGCCATGCATACTGCAACAGCAGTATATGTTTGCACATCATTTTCCACATCAGCCTTCTCTTATAGGCTCCGGTCTCTCTGCACACAACTGTTTTTCTGGCAAGACATTAGGATTGCCACATCCCATGCATATGTACTGGCAAGCATTAGAAGTGAGTAGCACTGAATCACTGCTGCAATGGAGCTTGCCAGTTGGACCAGACACTCAGTGCCATTGTCTCTGACCTAACCTTGCTATGCAGTCTCAAGATACCAAAACGGCCAGAACATACAGACATCAGCTGTAAGGCTCTACCACAATGTCAACCCCCTCAACATCTGCATTCATTTAGGCTATACCTTGTGGCAGCCTTACAAAATCCAGCTTGCTGCAGAAGTACCCATCAGCCCTGAGCAAAATAAACAACTCATGTTCCAGGCTGTGCAGCTGTTCCTGAATGTGTGACTTTCAAGCCTGCAGGCTGCCTCATGTTGTGGCCAGCAACATCAGCCTGCTGGCGCCCCATCTTGGGGGCAAGGCCTACCCCATCAGGAGTGCCATTGTCACAGCTATTGGCCATCTCATCCAGAAGGCCTTTGAACCCTCTGCTGCTGGAGCTGATGCACAAGGTGATTATCCCTGTTGTTTGCCTGCACTCTGTGGCACTCTGCACTCACTCCAGGAATTTGACCCAATGGAGGGCTCCAAAATGCAGCAAGGCTCAAATTCTATGCACACTTGCATTGTAAAAGGCAATGCCACCTTTGCTTCAATGCTTGCATCCTACATGGTCCTACAGACCAAGCATGATTCATACAGAGACAGCTGCCATGCCAACAGTCCATGACGTGCGTCAGCTGGTCTGTCTGGTACTTCTGCCTGTGTGCCTCTGCCTGCTCGTCAAGTTGATGTGCCATGACCAGGTACCACAGCGCGCCTGCGCTCGAAGCAGCAGCTGCTGCAGACACTGGTGGACCGTGTGAGGGACCAGAACGCCTACACCAGAGCCCGCGTGCTGCAGACATGGGCACACCTGGCTGAGAAGATGGCTGTGCCGCTAGGTCATTGGGTCTGCGTCACCCAGATCGCAGTAGGTGCATTCCCTGACTTGGACTGCTTTGCAATGCCAGTCAGCAGGGTTCCACATGTTGCTTGGAACCCATTCTGCTTGTCTTCTTTGGCAGGCACAAGCTGACAAGCCATGAGTAGCATCTACTTTCTGCTCAGAGGGCTCTGCTCACAGCATTTAAGCATCTGTTCAGGTTGCAGACTGTACCTTGCTCCTGAATTTGTTTCAGGATCCTGCCTTTGTGGCAGTGTGCATGCGCTGTTCAACTTCTTGCATGCTGTTCCACTCTGTGACTACATCTTGCCCTAAATCCTAAACCCTAAGTATCTCCTCCTGTACCACAAGTGCCCTGGACAAGTTAATGGCATGCTCCCATACTGCATGCAAAGCTGAGCATACGTCTTATCAATTGTCATTGGACCCCTACCTGTCCAGCTCGGTTGTCTGACAAGGTTAGGTTGGTGGCAGGGAGACTGGAAGACAAAGCAGTCATCGTGCGCAAGTGCGCCTTGCAGCTGCTGTCCAAGCTGCTGAGCTTCAATCCCTTTGGACAACATCTGCCCCTAGATCAGATGACTGCATCACTCAAGGAGTACCAAGCCAAGCTGCAGGCATGAGCTCTGCCTGCCGCACTTGACTTGCTGCTCATCAGAAGAAGTCACTGTGGTTCTGAGAGCAGTGCCAATTTGTGCTGAGCCTAATTCTGGGTCTGTCTGAACAACAGGAAACAACAACAGCAATTCTTGCATGCACCACATCACCTGTGATGTGCTCTGTGCTGGCATCAACAACCAGCAGGAATGGGGCACGTTGACACATGAGCGTGAGCTCAACATGTTTGACCGCGCTTGGTTGGGCATTTGCAATCAGATGCCCAGCCAGTGACGGCAAATCTGGCTCCTGCACTGACATTGTGTTTCCCTGGCTTATTGCAATCACTCGTTGTCCAGTCAGCATCATCTGGCTCTGCAACCTCTACTGAATGCATCACTTCTTGCGTGTATGCATTCACACTTCAGCTGAGTGGGCACACAGCAGGCTGCATGGTGTCAGTCAGTCAGTCAGACGTTGGCAGTATCGCTCCTCTCAGGCCAAAGCAGAACGGATGCAGGCATCACAGCTAGATGGACCCCTTGCTCACTCAATCTCTGCCGCACTCATGCAGATCTGCAGACAGTAGAGGTCAAGCTGACCTAGCTGCATAGCTGCAGCAAAAACTGTCTGTCCAGTCACCTGCAGCTGACAAGGCTTGTTCTGTCAGGTCACACCACAACACTGCACACGTCTCAAAACATGTACCGCAACTTTGAATTCAGCCTGCATGGCAGTGCAGAAACTTCAGCCAGCAGAGGTTGAGGCTGATCCAGCTGAGTGGGCAGAGGGTGAGCTGCATCCGTCCAGTCAGCCTGTAGATAGCGTCGGCAGTGATCCTGCCAGAGGGGCAAAAGAGACTGCTGCAGACACAGCCAATTCAGAAGATGTAACAGCTGTTGTTAGCAGCACTGCTGGGCAGACTGAGCCTGCCAATGATGCTGAGAGTATGCAGATGGATGTTGTGCCGAGACAGGATCAGACTGATGTGCTAGCCACAACAGGTGCGACAACACTACGACTGAATACCCTTGAGCTTTTTCTCAACACTCACTGCAGTTGTTTGGCCCACCATGCGTGCGTCATGTTCATCACCAGGAAGATGTCGTACTTTTGAGGCCCCAAGACTGCGCTGTTGGTTGTCATTAGTACATAAAGCACTAAGAAGATTAACAAACCTTGAGTGCCTGCAATGGCATCACAGCAAAGCCCCTTCTGGTTGTGAGAAGGGGCAGCAACAGCTACTACAATCATAGAGGCTAAGCTGGGAAAACTCAATGTTGATGTGGTATTGAGCATGTTGGTGGGTCCCCATGACTGATTCCAAGGTGCCAGGCTGCCTACAGGACACATTCCCTTTCATGCAGGGCCCATTCCTGGCCAGGCCTTACCTGTTTTCAATTCCAAGGCCTTGCTCATGCTGGCTACATCTCAGTCAACTCACTTTCCAGCATACTTTGTTTGTACATCAATGTACCGGCCCACATACCCATGAACATTGGTAACAGGAGCATCTACCAAGGGTGGCTTGTAGACGTGACAACCATGAGCATTGGGGTGTCATTTTTGCAGAAGGGGAGACAGGCAGCAGTTGCATTGGCAGCAGCATAGAGCAGACGAGGGCGTTGGTGGCATCCTTGCAGACTGCTGTGCACTTCATCCAGGTTTTGTCTGAGTCTCTCGCAGTCGTCACCCAGCTGCTAGCTTCTTCCACAATGACTGATGTCCAGGAGTCGATCACGCTGCTCATCTACTGCCACAAGTTTCAGGTACAGGTTGGCAGTCATACACGCTGGTGTCGGCTTTTACGCAGTCATGCAGTCATAGCCATGTAGGACGCATTCTGTCCTCATTATCCGATAAGCTTACAGAAATACTGAAGGCTTATAGTCAAGCTAAGCGAGTGTTTGCGTTGCTAGTGGCAGTGTTCAACAGTTGCAACAGACACCGTTGTGTCAACGTGCGGGCCCACAATTGGATTCCAGGTTGGAGACGCTGCAATAGCACATATAGCATGCCTGGCAGCAAGGTGCTTTAAGCCTGGTGCATGTGCACAGCAACAACAGCCATCACAGACGTGTATGTTGCGCAGGTTCATGGAGCACAGGCAGCACTGCACAAGATGCTGCCCCTCATGTTTTCAAGGGAACAAGGTATGCTTCTTGCTGCCACCTATGTCAAGCTGACTTTGCTTGCAGCAGTACAGTCATGCTGCCACCAACACAGGAGAAGCTTCTCATATTGTGTCAGCTACTTGCCGGCCTCCCATCATCAGAAGGGCGTTTCCACTGCGTTGGCCACCCATTGAACACACAGACACGATCAGCTCAAGGCAAACTTGCTGCACACACAGCCTTCAGCAAGCTTGCCTGATGCACATGACATATGTTTATCCTTGTCTTGCCAAACTGTACCTGCTGTACTAAGAACCATAGCTGTGACCGTCTGTCTGCTTTCATACTGTATGAGCTTTCCCCCTGACTGCCTGTAAAAGATGCTGGCATTCCCCTTATGCCCTCACTTGCAAATGCATAAGAAACGCACTGTGGTAAGACGCAAGCGAAAGCTTCTGCTCATAGAACAAGCAGGTGGTGATTGAGAGCCTGATGCCTAAAGTACTGACGACCCTGGCACATCTGTACAACCTAGTTGACTGGCTGAAGATTTGTAAACCCTCCTCCTGATCTGCCAGGTGTGAAAGATGCCGTAGTGGATGCTGTAGAGGAGCTGTACCTGAAAGCTGCCACAGGCTTTCTGGACCCTCGCCAGGCAGCAATGAATGTGGTGAGCTTGGCGCAGGGGTCTACTCTAGGTCTGTCAAATCGGCTACTCTTGTGTCTATGTATGTGAGCTTTGCTGTAGGATGTGGCAGCCAAACACACCTGTAGCAGTACTTAGTGTACCTGTCTTGAGACATGCATCCGGGCTAATCATCTCATGCCTGTTGTGCATGCTTGCAAATGACATAATTCTGTGAGGTCATGGCACTCACTGTCCTGCTCTGTCTCCGTTTTGATGCATTATGACTGCAGACCAATTTGCAAAATGCAGTGCAGTACACTCAATTGAACAGGAGGTGCAATGGCAGCTGATCAGTCCAAGCTAATGCTGGCAAAGGTTGACATGTTCTTGTGCAAACTTGCTGTTGTCACACGGCAAAAGCTCCAAGGAAAGACCAGCCGGTCACCTTATGTGTGTCAATGACTGTGCAGCTGCGCTGGAGTTGAACAACGATTGATAGCATGTGATATTATGATCATTCGTGTGAGCACAGGGGAGCCGGGCGCTTTGAAGCGACTGGTGGGTCAGCTGGTTGCTAGATACATGTTTAAAGACCATAAATGTAAAGGCTTCATGCCATAGGTCTGTGAGTCTATGCACATCAAGCAATGATTGATAGACCTGGTGGTCATGTGATGCAGGGGAGCTAGGGGCGTTAGAGGAGGTGGTAGGGCAGTTGGTCACCAGGGGCTTGATGAAGCCAATGACCCTAAAAGCCCTCTGGTTCATCTGCTCTAATGCTCATGACCAACTCACTGCCAGTGTAAGTTGACAATTTTTCTAAACCCTAAATTGTGTCAATACATTGGTCCAAAGTGCTGCACGGTCATGACAGGACTGCCGGTCGTCTCTGTGCCTGACCTACCCTCATGCAAGGTGACACAACTCTTTGCATCAGCCCTGCCGCAAATTGCACAGCTGGCTTGTGACATTCGGGCAATGACGTGTGGACTGAGTATGTGAGGCAGCGCGAGTGCATGCAAGCTCCTGCGCTCGCCAAACATGGGTTTTGCACATGGTTTCTGAATACTACAGTCTCAAAGTGAGACGCCCATGTAGGGAGGACAGAGTGAGGGCCTTCTACAGGAGGTGCGCAGCAGCTTGGCGGTCATCAGCATGGCAGCCATGAAGCAGCCCCACCTTGTGGCAGAGCGACTGGACCTTTTGCTCAAGGTACAGAATATGGCATGTAGCTCCCAGTCCTTGATAGGGTGTGCACGCGCAGCACAGATCACAAAGACTAGATGCTATGCATCAGATACACCATTCATTATTCCTGCTTGCAGCATCAATATAACAAGTCAAGATTCTTGCATGTGCAAGTTACTAGCATCAAACTTTAGTCATTGTAGACCATCAAGTGGTTGAGATATGTCACAATGCTGCAGCACAATCCACAGGCTTTGTTGCTGGATCAGATCTTGCAACTTGGCTGGTGCATCACGCCTGGCAGCTGCTGACGCCGCAAACGACACACAAGCGTTGCATTGTGCATTGCTGCACAACCCTGTGCATCTCCATTGCTGCCTACAGCAGGCCAAGTGTGGCATCCACACCCACATGCCACAAGCCCACACACACATTCAGCCATCTGGGCACCGCACCTTCAGCAGCTGCAGGCAATTTACTGACTGACTACAGACAGAGACAGTTGCACACTCCTGGCTGAATGCAACTGGTGGGACTGCAGGTAGGCTTCAGCAGTCAGCACAAGGATGCCCTCATCACCCGACAGGCCTGCATTGCACTCACCCAGCTGGCCTCCATGCCTGACAGGCCCAGCCACAGCAGCATGCAGCCAGTCTACAAAGCTCTCATGCGTACTCTGCTGTCAGACAGCCTGCCTGACAGCCTCTGGTACACCGCTGCTGAGGCTGCTGTCACAGCAGTGTATGCTCTGCACCCTGCTCCCCAGGAGTTGGCGCAGGCTGTGGTGCATAGGCAGGGCAAAGTGGCGCTGCAAAGCAGAGCTTGTGGTGAGTCAGGAACAGGTGAGCGTGTGTGTGTGTGGCTGTGTGTGTCCATCTGAGTGTGCATCTGATGCAGCATGGCCAATGCGGAAATGTGATGTTGTTCTTGCTGGCGACGCGTATGCATAACCCACATGGCCCTGAGGATAGTTGGTAGACATCACGCATTCCATGACCGTCAATGTTGCATGAGTCTGCACCATATGCTACAAGAGCATGATGCTGTCACAGTTTCACCACAGTGGTGACTTTATGCTCCTTTCGTTAGGACCTTTTCACAAGCTGCAGAAATCAGACATTGCTTGGAGCCTAGCAAATCAGCATCAGTGCCATAACCACAGAGAACTTTACAGCTTGCAAGCGCAACAAAAGCAAAGCTAGTCAGCGACTGCATTGACATGGGACATATTGACCAGAGTACCTCTGTCGATGTAATCCAAATCTAAATGCAAGAGCTTGGCTGTGTCACTGCAAAGCCTCATGCAACAGGTGAGTGCCATTGCTGCAGGTGAGGACATGGTCACAGATGATGTTAGTCATGGTGCAGTGCCTGCTGAAGCCAGCAGCGCTGTCTCCGCCTCCCGCCTCAGCCGCCTCTTCTTCATCCTGGGCCAAGTTGCCATCCAGCATCTAGTAAGCTTGCTACAACCTTTCAATGTCATGACCACTCCATATCATGTGAAGTAGTGCGCAGCCCAAACAGTGAGAGCACGGCCTCTGTCATATAACCATCACTGTATGCTAGCATCCAATCTGCCTCATATAGTGACTGCCCAGTTAACAAGGGAGTGAATTGTGTTTGCCTGGCGGCACAGCAGGCATTCATCAGCAGGAAGCGACATGCAGTCAACATTGCTGAAAGAAAGCGTGTGCAAGTTAGCATTGTTGCAACCAACAGCTGAGCCCCATACACAGTGGTGCCCACATACCACAAGCTTGGGCACAGCTTGCGCGTTGTCTTTGTGACAATTGTTCAGTTTTGTTTCTGTGCTGCGGTCAGCTGTATGTGGAGCGTCTGGCCAAGGCAGTGAGGAAGAAGAGGGCGGATGCTGAGAAGGCAGCTGCTGAGGCTCAGCATGGGATGGGACTCAAACAAGCAGCTGCACAAGGTGACCCTTCATATAAGACTCATCTGACATGATTCTTGGAGCTGTCAGTTCAGTTGCAGATGCCTTGGGAAGCCTTCAACTCAGAGGAATGCCTTGCTTCGCAGCAACAGTCGGTGCCATGTGGCAGTCTCTCCAGATAGTCAATACTGTGTAGAACGCAGCTCTCATGAGAATATCTGCCGTATCAAAAGAACACTTGTGGGTAGTATCCAGACCACCGCACTGTCCTTGAGGCTTGTGAACAGGCACATATGTAAGAGGCTGACAGAACTACAGACGCCAAGTGGTGTACTTGCGCCATGTACTGCACTTTGTTCTATGATGCAACACCATACAGAGCACTTTGCATTGGCTGGAACAGCATCAGAAAGTACAGAATTGCACGTGAATCTACCCCTAAACAAATCAAGCCTGACTAGTCAACTATGCACGCAGCATCACCCATGTCAGTGAGGCAAAGCATATTTTCTCAAAAACTTGGCTCAATCAATTGCAGGGCATGACAGTGAAGACGAGGACATTGCAGCACAGCTGGGAGTGGGTTCATTGGCTGCTGACGTGGAGCTGGATGCCCTGAAGGATGCTGCTGAAGGGGAGATTGTGGGCATGAAGAGCCTTCTAGGCCGCTACGCTCCCCTTCTGGCTGCCCTCTGCCACAACAGGTAGTCACTCCCACTGTCCTTGCTATATACTGTTGTTGTTCGGTCCCTACATGCTGTTCAACCCTGCTGCTTATGCTGTCCACTTCCATTCTTCATTTCAATTTTTAGAAATCTTGGTGTCATGACAAAACGCCACATTGGTCAGACAGCGTCCACATGACAAAGAACCCATGAGAAGTGGGTTGTGGTCCACATATCCACAATCATAAGGGGCTGTGGAAGAGTGCAGACAGGAGATCACTGAGGCTTTTCTGTGATAGGTGGTTACCATTGATACCGCCCACTCACTTCATGTGATATTCTCACTTGTGCTGTCCACTCCTACTGGTCACGCTGCTGTTGGCTGTACCTGTACTGACTCCCTCACTGCTTTACACAGCCATCACTGTAGCCCCTAGCACTGATGTTGACTTGCTGCGCAAGTCCAGTCGTTTGGTGCAACATGTATAAAGTCTATTGCTTGCCCAGTACTGCTCAAGAAGACTGTCAGGTAAAGTATACCCACAACTCTGTCTGCGCTTTGGTCCATGACCTAGGCGACATTGACTCCTTGTTGATGTTGTCGTTGCTTTGCCCAAATGGACCCTTGGGCAAATACCCTTCCATTGGAGGGCAATCATTTCACTGTTTGGATGGTGACAAAAGCCACATTTTGCCAACATTGCCACTTGGTTCTTGGTGTTCTTTTCTGCAGGGCCTTGTTGGTGCCTCATGTATCCTAGCAACAGTGACTGCCTGCTGATGCTGTCACCACTTCACTTTTGTATTTCTGCAGGGCGTTGTTGGGGGCACATGTGCACTTGCGCAGCTCAGCGCTGCTGGCGCTGACCAAGCTGATGGCCATTGACCCCTCCTTTTGTGACACTAACCTGGCACTTGTCTTCACCCTGCTGGAGAAGAGGTCAGCAGTGTTGCCTGTCCCAGTTCTGCTGTCATGACATGTGGCTCTTCACACTTCAGTGAACCGCGCTAACTTTGGCAGCACAAGGTCTCCAGAGTGCGCTGTGACGCATGACTAAGCTGTTGAGCATGGCCAATCTTGACTGCTGCAGCCAGCAATGCTTTGTCACAACTGTGCAGCTGTGCTGTACTATGCTGGTGGCACTGCTGAGGCTTGGAACCCTCTGACACTAGCTTGCATGTGGCCCTGAGCCTTCTGGTCCCATTTCCATGGCATGGCTCGATGCTATCTGCATTCATTGGGCGTGTCTCTGTGGTTCTGTTGCCCTTGCTGCGAATGCATCATCCAACACGACTTCTGTTGTGCTGGCCAGGTTGGTGGAGCCGGCAGTGCGCAGCAACCTGGTGATAGCTCTGGGAGACCTGGCGTTCAGATTCCCCAACCTGCTGGAGCCTTGGACTGAGCGTATCTACGGACCCCTGTCTGACCCTGACACTAGTAAACCCCTTCCCGTCTGTCCGTCGTCTTGTGATCTGCTGCACCATGCCTGTCTCTGGTGTATGCTCACACTTGTGCTCACAATGCTGGCTTGATTTGCAAAGCAGCTATCAAGCGCATGTGACAGTGCAGGTGTGCCGAACACGAGCTTGATGTTGCTGACTCATCTGATCACATGACCAGCACAACATGTAGGATTGCGTCACCAGGTGTGGGCTTCATTGCATTACACGGTACGTGTGTACGAAATGATGGCCCAGCTATACATCCTTCATGTTCAGTGCAGGAATGCGTCAGAACAGCCTATTGACGCTGGATCATGCGCCGCCCAAAAGGCACAACGAAAGGACCTGCGTGAACAAAACACAATGTTGCAGTGAACAGCATCTGTCCTGTCGCAGGCGTGCGCAAAAACAGCCTGATGGTGCTGACCCACCTGATCATGAATGACATGATGAAGGTGAAGGGCCACATTGCGCGCATGGCCCTCTGCCTGCAGGACCCCCACCCCCGCATCAAGGACCTTGCACACCTCTTCTTCCATGAGCTTGCTCAAAAGAACTACAAGGTGACTGACTGCTTCTGTTCTGTGCTTATCAACTTTGCAGACAGTTGTCATCTCTACCAAGGCCTCATCCAGCAGCTCTCTCTCTGAGTTGCACGAGGGCATTGCGCAATGTTGTGGGGGACAAGCGCATAGCCGTACAGCTTGTTATCGTGTTTCTGCTTCAAAACTCTTTCTGAGCTTCCTCTCAGAACAGCAATGCATGTAGCAGGGTATCAGAAAGATCCTATTATTCGCATGATGATCTGGAGGACAAAACAGCCTCATGTTTGACACAACGTCCATACATCTGCTTTCTCAAAAAAGGGTGAGTATAACCATAGTTCTTGGAAAATGCATCAAACACTTTCTAATGGGGCCTCCTGCTCCGTATCAGATTGATACAGCGCAGGAGACAATGGCTTGGCTGCATACAGACACCTGCGACCTTATTCAGATGGTGTCCTAGGAGAGTTCTTCAGAGAGAATGGCTTACATGCTTTGGTGAACAATCAGTAGCTCGCCGTCATTGTTATTGAGATGTCCTTAATCGAAGAAAAAAAGGTGTTGCAGGGTACAAGCCCCATCTACAACCTGCTGCCAGACATGTTGTCCAGCCTGTCTAGTGAGGCCAGCCTCCCCCCAGAGCACTTCCAGGCCATCATGCGCCACCTGCTCACCTTCATTGCCAAGGAGAAGCAAGTCGATTCCCTTGTGGAGAAGCTCTGCCTGCGCTTCGCTGCCACTCAGGCAAGCAAGCTGCAGCCCTTGCTACTTGACCGATTTGGCCCTGTAAATGTTGGGCTGCATCATGTCATCCAGCACCCACATAGCCAAATCTGTAACAGCTGGTCTTACCGTGACAGGCATGTATTGCCAAGCAGGACACAGGCTAATATACAAGGCAGCTTGTAGTGGATTAGCCTGCGCTATTTTCGGCACAGAAGCTGTGCCACTGCTTTGCTGACTTCCCAGCAAACACAGCACAGTCTTGCCTCACACAAACTGTTCCCAAACTGTTCTGAAAACATCCGTGCTCGGTTTCCAAGCTGTGTCTAACATGGCCATAATGGTCCAAATGATTTGGAACCGGGCGTCAGCGGTCTGCTGTCCCTCAGGCAAGCCATCATGATCCTGGCTGACTCAGGCTGACCCTGTCAGAGCTTGCTGTCATGCTGTTGGTGACACATTTCCACTTGTTTACTCTTCTTTTTCATATATTTAGAAGATATAACCTCCATAATAAAGAAATCCTTGTTATACTTATATATTTATATATCTTTTTTTTTACACTGTTAGTATTACTGCTATTTCTTTTTAAAGCGATCAAGCACAGCTTGACAGAAACACTGAAGGAGACCTGTTGAGGCCTTTGTCCATCAGCTGCTTAGTTGCATTTCATACGTTTATGTATGGTTTTGTATAAACCCTAAATTTTGAGAAACCCTGAATCCTACATACATCTCACAGGCACAGTACTGAGCTGTGCTGTGCTGCACCCACTCTAGTGCCAGCATTGCACCATGAGTCTACTTGTCTTCTCCTGTCCCTTATCTGTCCGTGATCTGTCTGTCTGTGTGCAGGACCACAAGCAGTGGAGGAACATAGCCTTCTGCCTGGGGCAGTTGAGCATTGGGGAGAAGGGCTTCCGCAAGATGGCCGACCTCTTCCGCTGCTATAAGGACAGCCTGGCAGACCCAGACATTCTGGCATTCTTCCAGGTGACTCCTCATCACAGCAGCATTGCTGCTCTCATCACTCAGCTGTTCTGGTGCTTGGAGATTGGGACAATATGATGCTTGACAAAATCCTGTCAAGCACTTATGTTGACAGCCAGCGTTCCAGAAACTGTGCAAAGCGAAGCAAGAGAACACAGGACTAGCTAGCCATGGATCATCAGCCTGCCATTTCTGGTGCCTGTGCTCAGCCAAACTCAACCAACTTGCATGCTTGCAGCAGCACTCTGTTGTCGCTTGTGTGTGCACCCCACTGCTATGCCTGAGAGCTGAAGTCTCTTCTGTGCAAATCTCAATTCGCGGTATCTTTCAGTATGGACGGGACATGATCCTGCGCAAGTCCAAATCTCGCACGCTGAGTCTCAAAAGTCATCAAAGGCCAAGCGGTCTGAGGCGCCCAATTGTGACTTTTCGACCATTTTGGCCTTTTCTAGCGTCACCTCTGCCAGTCCTGTGGCTCAGGGGTGCACAGCCAAGGCCAAGAAGCTGCCGAAGCTGAGCCCGGAGACCAAAGCAGACATAGAGGCCTTTGAGGGTAAGCTGGAGGCGGCTGCTGCTGAGAGGCGCGAGGAGCAGGCGACAGCCAAGGCTGCTCTGCAGCATTCTGTTGCCTCAGAAGACAGGGTCACTGACCCAGGTAAACCCACTGCCTGTCAATGACCTGATTGCTCATTTCAAGATAGTTGCTGCTGAGAGATGTGAGGAGGAGGCGGCCACTGCCAAGGCTACCCACAGGGGACATGAAGTTGGTGGCAGGTACCACAATGGTCGGTGAAACCTACTCACTGTGCGTCTGTGCATGTTTGTGAGTGTCTGCGAGCCAGAGAAGGGATTGCTGCTGGAGCTGCTGCTGAGCAACAGACAGCCTGTGTCTGTGATGCAGTAATGTGCTGACGAATGCATGCAGATGTTCAACTGTGTGCCTACTAGTGTGGACCTGGCCCATCATGCAAAACGCTCAAGGGAGCATCTGCTTGCACAGCATTGAGTGCTGCAGCGTCAACACCTGCTTCCAAGTCTGAGCCCACTGCAAACATGCTTCAGGTGAGGAACAAGACTCTGGCCAGATTGATGCTGCCTCTGACAGAGACACAGCAGAGTTGAGTGCTGAGTCTGGAGCTGCCGAGCTTGGTTCTGACACTGCAGCTGCAGCAGCGACATCACCTGATACAGCAATGCCTGGTCAGGGCTCTGTCTCTGCCACTGCTGCTGCTCACACCCCAGCAGGCACATCAGAGGATGATGTGATGAGTGCAACAAGCAGCGGAGGAAGGGTGGCAAAACAGGCAAAACTCAGTGCAGCTGCAGCTGATGAAAGTGAAGAGGAAGAGGAGGAGGCAGACGGCGGGGTAGTTGGTGTTGAGCAGCAGCTGCAACAGATGGCTCTGCAGCCCCCTACAGGCAAGCCGGGTGTGACAGAATTCACCATTGCTTGCTTGCTCAGATGGTGCGCTTACTGGCTTGGGTAGTCATGTCCCTGGGTTTCACTGTAAGTGTGTGCAGTTGAGATGGGGGAAATCAGGGCAGTCGGGAGGGGTGCTCAATCGGCTTTCTTCAGCCTTGCAATGCTTGTCTGATGTTCATGCAGCCATGGCTACAATCCAAATTGGCAATTTCACCTGAAGTGTGTTGCGTGTGTGTGTGTGTGTGTGTGTGTGTGTGTGTGTGTGTTGAGGTTTATGCACTTCTGTGTGGTGTACCTTTTTAGAACAGCAATGCACAGTCTTGCTTGAGGGGTGTATGTGTGTGTCTGTTGAGGTTTACGCACTTCTGTCTGGTCTGCCTTTCCAGAACAGCAGTGCATAGTCTTGCTTGAGGGGTGTGTGTGTGTGTGTGTGTGTGTGTGAGTCTTCTCCACATGTGCAGATGAAGAGCAAGAGGATTCAGATGATGCCATGTCTTCAAAGGAGAACAGGCCAGCCAGTGGCAATACGCACTCCGCATCTGCACAGCCCAGGTTGGCTTCTGTGGAATCAAGCAAAGCCACAGGCCGCACTAGCGCGGCTGCCTCAAGCAAGACTCGCAGGAGTGCCAGACTCAGTGGTAGCAGTACCAACTCAGCTACTCAGCACTCATCTGGACCAGGAGCCCCTCAGGAACCAGCCACCCAGGACTCAGCAGCTCCAGACTCGGTCGCTCAGGCCCCAGCCAATCAAAGCGGAGTGAGTGAGCAAGAAGCTGCTGTGACACCTGTAAAGGCTCAGCAGGCTAAGCCAGCAGATGATCTAGATAAGCTGCTGGGCAGTAGGCTCAAGTCCGTGAGGCCTCAAGTTGAGCTGAGACCGAGTAACGAGGCAGCTGCGAGTCCTGTGGCTGCGCTCAGAGGGCAGCTGAGGCGAGTCAAGCTTGAGCCTGACGAAGCTGGCTTACCATCAGCAAGGCAGGGTCAAGGACAGGTGACTGGAGGGCTACCTGATGGCCCTGCTCAGGTCAGAACAGCATGCTTTTGCAAGCTGGAAAAATTTCAATGCAAGCACACTTTTGCAAGCTGGGGAAACGGTTTAGTACAAGAAAGCTTCTGGACCAAGAAATGACCCATGTGTGTGGCATCCTGTGCATTGCGTTAGTGCGTCAATCTGTCACCTATCACTTTTTGGTCCGAATTGGTAAAACCAGTCAAGGGCTGGAAATATGGTCACAGACAGTGTGGCAAGATCAGCCTGACAGTATCAGTCCCTGATGTGGCATGCTCGGTGTGCTCAGGCTGCGCCAGCTGTCCAGCTGAGGAAGGTAAAGCAAGAGCCAGAGGAGGATTTCAGCCCAAGCTCACAGGCAGACAGTGTGCAAGGCAAGGCACATGCAAACAAGAAAGGGGTCTCTGCTCTGAAGGGATTCTGGGAAACACAGAGCGCTGCAAAGCTGCAACGTTGATGAGCTGCATACAAGCCTCTTGCAATGGCTTGTGTTCATTGCATCAAGTGATGTGACAATGTTGGCAATTGATGTAGACAAGTTTACAACCGATTCAGGCTCAGTGAGATGATGTGAGTAGTAGAGAGTACTACTGTAGGTTTGATGACAATTACCTGTATAGATTCTGGGATCATAGCGGTGTTCTGACCTTTTTGCTTTGAACTGAGATGAAATCAACAGCTTTTGTTATTGCGTTGCCTAAAGGGAGACTTGCAAAATTGATACAAACAGAGCATTGCAAAGTCGTCTGTTATGGGCAAGGTCAGCCACATGCAACAAACTTGCTAGGTTTGTCTGTTGTCTCAAAGGATGCATGTATGTATCTATATAGGTATGAGTGGTTGCCAACAATGCCTGCCATCTGTATTAACAAGCCTCTACTAAACAGAAGACCAACAAAGTGACAAGGACCTGCTGCATATGATACAAGTGTCTACAAATACAAGTCATCACAACCTGAAGCCTTGCAGCCTATCCCCAATATCTCTGGAACTGCTGGATGTGCGCCTCCATGCTGATGACAGGCTATCACTCAGGTGGCCACTCACGCACTTTGTGTACTGGCTGACGCTAGACAGAGTCTCTGCTGCAAGCGGTGCACCTCTGCACAGCATTGGGGTCACATGTCAAGCGATATTCGGACGCATTGCTTGTACTGGTGCAGCATTGGATTTACATGTCAGGTGACATCAGACAGACTTTCCATGACAGCCTAATGACTGTGAAAAGCACTTTCTGCATTGTTGACGGACTGTACAGTTGTCAGTGATGAGCGTCAGCCAAAAGCAAGCTATGTCTGCTGCTTCATGCATGTGCATCAGGCCGCAATACAGATATCCTCACAAACAGTGTCTGAAGGGCAGCTTACTTATGACTGGAGCTCCTGCTCAACCTATCACTACCACTTGCTGTGGTGCTGCTATGACTGGCCCGCCTGCCTCCCTGTATAGCTGCAATCCTATCACTGCTACTCTGAACACGGCTGAGAGACGCTGCATTGGCTGGCTTCTGAGGCTTAACAGATGAGAGGCTGGAAGTCACTGCTGCACTGCTGGTCACGCGGCCTGAAGGTCGCATCTGCATTGAAGGGGCATAAGCAGAGGGCACATGGGCCACTGAGAGGGAGGTGCTATGTCTCAAAGGGGAGACTGCCCTTTGTCTCTGAGGGCTGCCACCATGCTGGCTGTGGCTCCTGCATGGCAACCAAGGACCTGAGTGCTGTATTGACAATATGCAAAATGGCTGTACTGGTGTGCACAGCTTTCAAAAACACACATTGGCATATTTTGTGATGTGAGGCGCTGCTGCAGGGCTGCAAGGACAAAGCAGACTATAGCACGGCATATACAGTATATAGAACAGGATGTCATTTGACGTGTCACAGCAGCATTTTGCATTGCTATTGCATGTCGAGGATTGAGTGTGTGCATCAATGACTGACTCACACACGCCTGCCAGCTTGGCAGCAGGAGCTGTGCCCTGTCAGAGACTTTAAAGTAATGCTTCCTGCCACACTGCTGCAATATGCCTTGCAACTGAGGTCAGGTCCTGCGGTTGATCTGTCTACTTGCACGCAACATGACAGCAGAAGCTGTCAGCAGCTACCTGAAAAGGTCATCAGAAGCAGACCTCCTGAGGACACTTGTGGTTCGCGTGACAGCAGCAGCCATAGAGCGAGGTGCAGCACTGGAAAGCAGCCCTGCTGTGGCTCCTGAAGTCAGGCTGCCCACTATATCTTGCCCTTTGCCCACTACACTCTGCCCTTTGCTCAGTAGACCCTGCCCTTTGGTGATGGGCTGCGGCGAAAGGGGCTCCCCTGACAGAAGGCGACGTACTTGGGTACGCTGGATTGCTGTCTGCGGTGATCGCACATTCTGAGGGTATCGGCGAGCGTCATGGAAGGCCTGAGTGTACTTGAGAGCCTCGCCACAGCTGAGGCCGTACAGCTTGGCCAGCATCAGAGCCACCTGCAAACCAGGAGTACGAGGTCATACTGTTGATTTTGCAAATCAAAAGCTATGTCATACTAGGCTGGAAAAAACATCTGTGATGCCACGTGTAAGCTGCTGATGCAATAATTGCAAGTGACTCACATGGAGCTTCATTCATCATGAAAGAGGAAGCACGGCTTCCAATTGTGCGTGAGAGTCTGCACAAACTGCAGGCACATGTAGAATGACCTGAGATGCTGCTGCTGTCAGGAGGTTACTTACCAGGGTACCTGTTCTGCCATGCCCGCCCCAACAATGAATGTACAGCTTTTCGCCAGAGCGCACGCGATCACAGCAGTCCTCAGCCAATCTGCTGATGGCGCTGTCTGTCGTGATGCTGCCATCTATGATTGCCAGGTGCAGGAAATTCAGCTTGCTCTGTGCTATGCGTGGGTTGCCATACTCTCGCGCTCTGGTCAATATCTTCTGTGCATCTTTTATGTAAGGCCTGTAGACAGACACAGGCATGTCAGCGTAAGCAGCTAAGGCAGTATGACATCCAGACTAAAACAGCAGTGGGACACACCATGAAGTTAGGCTTGATTACCTCAAGCCTCTGCCTGCGCGCCACATTGACTCGGGGATGTTCAGAGACACCTCTGCTTGGAGGCAAACAAACACTTCCATGCCGTGCTCAAGCAGGATTGTAAGGATCTTGTCTGTCTCCTTATCATCCGTGCTTGCTGGATATGCTCCAGCCAAGACTTGCCCACGAATGACCCAGTTACACCAGGGTGTAGGACCGGCCATACCAGCTGGGTTCTTGGGCAAGGCTGGAAGCTCAGTTTGTTTTCCAGTGGTCATAGGGTACTGAACTCGGTTGCTGAGGATCTGCTGGCTTCTGCCGTCTGGCGAAGGCATCAGGGTGATGTGTGGCCGACGACACACGCTTATTGCAAATCTGCCGCAAAGGCAGCGATTGACCTAACACATCACAACCCCGTGAACGCCGCTGTCACGGGGCAGCACATGCAGAACTTCTTGAGTAAAGTTCGAGACTGCAAAGACTGCACCGACTTGACTTGTACACGATGCAGAGGCAGACTCGGGCCGCAGAGTCGACCACTTCAACCAACAAGCCCGTCACGTTGCGTTCAAAAGAAATGCTCACAACGACTCGTGGTTGACAGCCTGCCCACAGGACTGAAACATGCGGCAGCGAATCAAGCAACGGCACAGACGCTGAGCGAGCGATGTCAGCGGCTCTGTTGGACATATCTGTGGGCTTAGGTTATTGGCAGAAATGCTGGATGATCTCTCCCAATTTGGCAAAACCCTTCCTGTGCTGTCTCATGCTGTTCATGCTTATATGGCGTTCACAAGGCCACTTCCAATCAAGGCATCATGCAAGGGACTGCTGTCAGCATCCAGCTGCAAGCTGTCTGCAGCTCCCTTGCATTTATGCTGTACAACTGCGCACGTAAAGCAGTCGCCAAGCACATTTGGAATGGAGCGACACCTGTCCAGAAACCAATCAAGCGCAAAGATTATGCCTATGTCTGCCAAATACGCCTCTAAACTTGCTGCCTGCAACAAAGAGCACTTGTCAACACGTTAGTTTGCATCAAATTTGCCCCTCATTTGTGCTTGCAGGCAAGACGTACATCACTGCTTGTTCAGTGTATAAATCAGTAGGATGCATCCACAAGATGTGCGCCGATGCATTGAACTGTTGGCAAACACAGACCAGACAATACACAGCTGAAACTCCCAGCCTGCTGAAATCTTATGATAGCATACATCCCAGAGGACATAGTCACGCTACATCCAGGGTACAAATTTACCTGCATAACCATCACCATGGTGACAAGACCTGCTGAAGGAATTGCAGCGGCACTGATGGCTGCCAGCACAGCACAAGTCCCTATTACACACAGCTGAGCTATGCTGAGACTCACCCCATGTGCCTGCAATCATTGGCATAGCTTTAGACAACTTACAAGAGTTATAACCTGTGGCCTAAATAGGTATGGGGCCAGCTTTGCTTCCTCACCTTTGCTCCTGTGCCATGCGTTGCTCTCTGTTGAAAAGCATGCCTGTTTGAGGACATGTCATTACGCCAGCAAGCAAAGAGGGGTTTTTCAGCTTGTCAGGAACAGTTTTGGAGGTGTCAATGGCAGCAATGATCGAGGCAGCAACAACGATAGGCCAGATCTTCAATGGCAAGAGAAAACGTGACCAGCACCAAGAGCGGCACCAAGACTGCAAACAGTGTTGCAGTACTGCCAACAACATCAATAAAGCGTGATCAACTGCTTTGACAAAGCTGAGTTAGATACTAACAACATGTATCCCAAGAGTGACAATGTATATGGTCCTTAGCCTTCTGAAGCAAACCTGTAGCAACATAGGAAAGCAAGGTACACAAAGAAGCAGCACATTTGTCTTGACAAGGAGACACGAAAGAACCCAGGTGCACATGCGACAGACCTCGAGCCCACCTGTGCAATGAAGATGACAGTGAGCGCCTCAAAGAAGGCAGTTCCATTCATGTTGATTGTAGCTCCCAGTGGGAGCACGAAGCGCGCCACAGGCTCACTGATGCCATGCTCACTGGCACAGCGCAAGGTGACAGGCAGTGTGGCTATGCTGGAGTCTGTGCCAAAGACCGTGACCAGAGCTTGTGCAAATGCCCTGCAGGCCATGCAGATGTAGGCAGGATGCAACACGCTGGGCTGCAGACTGGCAGTACGCTGGTGTTCCAGTTTGGGCCCAAGAATCTGTGGCAGCAGCGAGCAAACATCATTGTGTTCTCGTTAAGACCTATCAGGCATTTTGCTGATGGTCCGAAGTCAAACATGTGGCACAGCAGAGCTGCAGAGCATGCTATGAACAAGGCACAGCCAGATCACAACCAAGCTGAGCTTGAGATCAAATGAACTGGACTGAACGAGCCCACAGTACAGTGAGTGGAACAGATCTTTACCTGTATATAGGCAGGGGAGATTGCCGAGTGGATAGCCAAAACACAGCAGGGTACAAAACCAGGCAGATCAGCGCTAGACCAGCCAAGTACACTCCAATGAACGTGGCTAGAGCTCCAACAGTTCTTGCTAGATCTTCCGTTCTGCAGATGCTGGAAGCAATGAGTGAGGCAATACCCAGGGGAGATACGTATATGATGGCTGTCACCTGCAAGGAGGGGGGGACTCAGCCTCAACAGGTATGCAACTGGTGTCTGCCCACCTGCATGCATGTAGGTCACATCAAATCTCTGCTTCAGCACCCATGGACACATTCAGAGGCTGTGTACGCTGAATCATTGCTGAGCAGCCATTTCACTCTGCTAAATTAACAATATGACAGAATACAGGCAAACGCACTGTTACATATCACATGTACAACAGAGATAGCATTATGAGGAGCTGAGCATGGACTGACAGTATGCTATTGATATTGTGTCAAGTGCAGTCCTTGTCATTTTGATGATAACTTGGTTGAAGGCCTCGACCCCCCTGATGATCTGGCCACACCCCTCCTCATGCCCCAGCAGAGACAGGGCAACCCCAAAGAACACAGAGAAGAAAATGATTCCCAGAATGTTCATGTCTGTGGCTGCTGCTGCAATGTTGTCTGGGATCAGATCACGCAGTAGCTTCAGAAAGGCATCTAAAGGGGATTTGGGCTTTGCAGGATCATCTCCCATGTCACTGCAATCAGAAAACACCTGTTGCTTTTTATGAGGAAATGGGTAATGCTTGAAGATCTCTGGTCAACATGTCCATGGATTTTATGCTGATCACGCTTATTATGCCACAAGATGTGCGACTTCAGGTACAGATCAATGAACACAGCAGGATATCTATAGACTTGGGCCGGGGAACAGCGTGTGCAGCGCTTGCGGTCCTCTGCTAATGGCTGGCCTGCTTGAAACTGAGTGTTTGGGGATCAAACTTGCCTAGGCCTGGTATCATGAGACAACACAGAGTGGGTGTCTGTAGATGGCACATCTGTGACTCGGTCCAGGGTTAGTGCTGTTTCAATTGCAGTGGCTCCTGTCGTTTGAAAGCCCAGAGGGGCTCCTGCAAAAGACAGCCAGTCGATTCAACGTGTCGGAGGGCAGATGCGATGCATTGACACATGTCCCGGATATCTGAGCATGCTAGGTTTCAGACAACGTTTGATGGAGCACATATGCTGCTGACACCAGCATGCTGAGCAGGAGCAAAGATAGATCCTGCAGCTGCAGATTCAAGAAGAGACCAAAACTCACTCCTGCTTGCAGAATCCAGACAGACAACACTGTACGTTGGCTCACCTGGCACAGACAGGTCACCATTGTGTCCAGGCTGCACAAGCACAGCAAGCACAACCCCTAGGGATGCTGCTATACAAGTGGTGGCAAAGAAGAGCCCAAGAGTCCAGGCTGCTGTGCGTCCCATGCCACTGCCAGCTTCGCCCAGGGCACAGACAGATGCCACCATGCAGCCAGCAACTAATGGCAAGACCAGCATCTTCAGACTCCTAATCATGAGCTCGCCAAGCAGACCTACAGGCAAATTGTCCAGGCTCCGGAGGCTGAAACGCACAGAAGTCAATATGGAATCAAACCGAGAATGAAAATGGGCAGTTTAATGGCTTGAAGCTGACCCAGCAGCTCAATGCCTTGAGCAGAAGGATGAAGACCCCTTGCCAAAGTCCCAGTCACAATGCCGACGATCACGGCCACCAACATGGCAGCGAGCAGCGGTTCCTTTCGTAAAGCTCGCTGTACACTTGATATAACCCCTGCCAGCAAGTCGCGATGTCAGGGATCGCTCGTCAGAATCAGCATGCGATGATATCAAGCAAGGGCACCCAACAGACTATGCACACCGTCCGACTCAAGCCTGATGTCATCAAGCAACGTTCCACTCCTCCTGCTGCCATCTGGAATGGAGTGCAGGTGGTCTGCCATGTCAGTTTTGTTAAGACTGCAGCTGCGGATCAGGCTGCATGACTTCACATACGGAACAACCTGAGTTTGTGCCGAATGCTTCACAGGCAGGACGCATCACGTAAAGGCTCATAGATTTGAAGCAGTGGGTTCTTTTGACTGATGTGCACGCGCAGCACGGAAGCGCTGCAAGCAAAAATTAACGCTCGCTAAAGCTTCTCATCGAGACAAATGACTAATTAGTGGTCTGCTCTAGTGCGCAATACGACAACCCTTGGCGTGATCGGTGAAGTATTGTCAATGATAGGTTTGAAAGCTCTGACTCGGTAGCCCATAGGAGCATAATTTCTCTAACTCGCGCCGCCCACGTTCGTGTGGTCACATGCATCCGCTACGGCATTGCGGCTTTGTCGGGGACGTGACTGCTCTTCAACTGATCCCGTTAGAGTCTCGTCATAAACAGCTCGATCGAGATTATGTTGCAGCAGGTGATTATCGAGCTGACTCGACAGCAGATGCTCTGGCATCCCCTCGGCAAAGCTGACCTGCCCTGACGTTTACAGGCATGGGCTCTCAGCTGTTGGTTTACCAGCTTTCGACCGGCCGCTTGCTCCTGGAATTCACAGCTTTCTCATCTGGGGTACATGTGCATGGCATACATGCAGTTCAGCTGCCAAAAGCCTGCTTGCTAGCAGTGCATGGGGAGAGAGCAGTCAAGGTCAGTTCAGAGCCTTTGAATCACAATGCAATACTACCGATGATGTACAAATCTCCCATAGACAAAATTTCTTGCCATGCAGATTCTCATGCTGCGCAAAATGCAGTCAGGCTTGACTCTTTCAGTGCAAGAAATGCTTCAGATTGGCCCTTTTGCTCAGTGGACCATGGATTGTAAGCTGTCTTTGTGCCCTGGCAATTCAGATCAAAGCAAAACCACAACTCAACACAGCTCTGGGGAGGCAACGCTTGCAGTTGGGCTGAGCGACAACGCAGTGCAGATGCACAAGCTGTTGATGGTAGAAGCTGAAATGGTAGGCCAAGTTCAAGTTCCATACCCCTTTCTGCTGTGTGCATGGCAGCGTCATGCCACCTCAGCAGTCAGATTGTGTTGCAACGTGCAGGACCCCATAAGCTTTGCTTGCAAAGGGCAAAGTGTGCGAAATTGTCCTATGCCCACTATTGAAAATCACCCTCATGCGTCTCACTGAACAGCTGTTGTCGTAAGCAGCAGCTGTTCTTGCATAATGTTGCAAGCACTGTCTGATCATCACCTTCTGTCTCTTCATGCCATGCACCATTGCATCATAAGCAACAAGAAGTGTCAGTTTGATGCTGCAGGTAGCTCACTGTACAAGTACATGTGAGTGCTCGGAAAGGTCACTGCTGTATTCCATGTCACTGTTACAGGCAAGCGAGTCATCTGTAAGTGTTGCCACTGGGCAGCAGCGACCTGACAGTTTTCTTTGTCAGCAGCATTCGACTGTTGTACCAGGTCACACAGACGATTGTGTAGCATACAAGCAGCTGATTGCAGTACATACTGTCTATAACATGATCATCCTGGCATCTTGTATTTACGCCTTTTTTGTGCAGACTGCACTGCTGAAAATGATGCAGCGTGTGCAGCATGTTTGTTAACAACACCTGCTTGAGCATTCTGCAGCTTGCTGGCTGCATTTGACTTTGTAGCAGCAGCAGCAAAGTAGCGGCTGGCAAAAGCTGCAAACTATGCACTGAACTTTGTATGCTTGTTTGCAGCAAGAAAGTTCTGGTCACATGTGGGTTGCTGCCGGCACCATCTTTCTGGATGTGTTGATTTGGAAGGTGTCCAATCAGAGCAGCTCAGCACACCCTCTGTACAGACTGAAAGGCCACGAAGGCTCAATACACAGGTGCGTCTTGGGCCAGCAGCCAGCTTGCCTTTGTGCACCACAGATTTTGTACAACTTGTCTCCATCACCGTCGTCATCACATGCCCTCAAGCGACCCACCTTGGTACATACGAGATGTGGGTTTTAAAACTCTGCGATTTAACACTAGAATGCTCTGCATGTCTGCGTTGTTTGCTGGTCAGGGTCACTTCACCACCTGGGCAGCAGCTTTTCTGCTTGGAGGGGCCTCGCAGCTCTAAGTTGACAAGTCATGCTGGCTCTGAAGCCGCGTGTTCATGCTGTAAGCATATTTCTGTACATCTGACCTTTTCATTGTATCCTTTTGATCAGCTTGTCAGACCAGCAGATCCCAGAAGGCATAATTAAGCTGGCCATCTGCTTGATTGATCATCTCATCGTTGCACTGGTTTGGTCAACAAGTTGTGTGCCCACTGTAGGGTGAGCTGGAACACAAGTGGGACCAAACTGATGTCAGCCTCGGACGATCGCACTGTCAGACTCTGGACACTTGCTCTGTCATCACACAATGATGAAGACTCACAGCAACAGCAGCAGCAGCAGCATGAGGTAAAGTGCTTGCAAGCTGCCCAGGTGTTGTACGGTCATACGTCCCGTTTGTGGGACTGCCAGTTTGGTGAGGAACATGGAATCCTGGTCACAGCATCAGAAGACTGCACCGCAAGGTATGTCACAAACTTACATGCCCGGGCTATCAAAGGAACAGAAGTGACACCAACACTCTTGGGTATTTTGGCTAGGCAACTGTCATTACCACTTGAGAGTGGTGGTCAGTCTCTTGAGCATCTTTTCAGTATGATTGGTAGTCCAGGTCATAATACGCCACATCCTGCTGTTTGCAAGCAAGATGCTTTGTGCTGTATAGTCAACATTGATACACGATTCTGTATGTGCTGTTTGTGTGAATGCAATCAGTGCGGATGCATAGTCAAGCGTCACATATGCTGGCCAATGATGTGCTCATCATCACTATGTCCTCCAGCATTGACTGTCTGCATTGTTACAAACCTTCTTGAAGGTGACGTTTGCAATCAATACAAGATTTTGCCTGCCCACAACTGAGTATGCACAGGTATGAATTCCGCTCTTCGTCATGTTGCTGGCTGCAATACAAGCTGTTGAGCAGGTCATACGAGTCATTGTGGCAAGGACACAATGTCATGAGCTGATATGGCAGCATCACGTGTTTGCCCATGTGCATTGAAATGGTGTGCAGGGTATGGGATATGACAAATGGCAAGCAGCTGTGTTCGCTCCAAGGGCACAAGGGCCGAGGTGTGTGGCGATGCCTCCTGCATCCTCATCAGGATCTGCTCATCACTGCTGGTGCTGACTCGTCCATCAAGCTGTGGCGTTTAGCTGATTGGCTGCCAGCTCACCATCCCCTGGCAGCACAAGCCTCAGATGCCTTCAGTTTACCACCGCTTCTTGTCCCTGCCACAGCTGTGGCAGAAGCTGCAGATGTGGATTGTGCTGCTGAACCTGAAGCCGCAGCTGGGGCTGATGCCCATGACCTAGATCCCCCCTTGCCTGCTTCTTCGATAGCAGCTTCTCGAGCAGCGCTCATCAGTGCTGCTGCTGATATCCAAGCTAGACAGGCTGGAGCCAGAGAGCCCCCTACTGCCATCGCTCCCACAGCTGCAGAGGGGCAGGTAGACAGTGCTACATCACAGCCTGGCCAGCAAGACAGCACCACACCAGATCAGCCAAAGGTGGCTGCAGCATCCAAGGGTCGTGACAGCAAAGTCGAGTGGGTGCGGTGCATAAAACTGGCTGATGAGAGCAAGCTGTTCGTGGGCACAAACCTAGGCTGCTTGTACAGTGTAAATCTGCCCTCTGACAGCGTAAATCTGCCCTCTGACAGCGTAAATCTGCCCTCTGACAGCAGCAGCTCCATCCCAGAATGGCACCTTCTGTATACCAGCCCACGCAAAGCAGCAATCACCAGTCTGCAGGTCGTCCACCCAGATGCACAAGCCAAGCCACAAGGCGTGAATGCGCCTGCAGCTCAGCACAGCACAGCCGGGAGTGGTATGTCTGCAAAGGCAGACCTACAGAACTGCTGGGTGGTTTTTGGAGACATCCAGGGTGTGGTGACATGTTTGAGGATGAATCAAGCAGATGTGCATCTAAGCAGGCACCAGTCTATCCCTATCTCAGTGTCTTCACATGACTGGTCACAGCTACCTGCATCACAACTGGCGCCACAGGACAACTGCAATCAGCCTCCCTCAAGTGCAATGACAATCAACCAAATAACCCCATGGTCAAAGGAGCTCCGCCAACCAGGCGATCAGCAGTCACATGGCGTCTGTAACCACAGTACGTGCGTCAGCTGGCTTGCTCACAGCGGCAAACCAGTGCTGAAAATCTTCACTGTGCCAGCTTTTGGTCCACGTCACGTGTTCTCTACGAGCGTGACCGGCTCAGCATTGAGATGGTGGCTCATGCCTGAGCATGCCTCACTTTCGCCCTCTCCAGATTCTTCCCCTTCTTCGGCTTCTTCTCTGTCAGGCTCACCTGGACAGGTGGCAGCAGCAGGGCAAGCCAGGCTGCTGGCGGAAATTAGGGGTCCAGTTGGGCGGGGGTCCCAGATTGTAGCCCTAGATGCTTGCCCTAAGCGAGGGTTGCTGATGTGTGGAGACATGATCGGCAGTGTCATGGGATTCGTTGTGCCATCTGAGCTTTTACAAAACGTTACGGCAGGTTTGTGAGCTACCTGTACTTTGTCTAAGTTACTGATCCCAAATGAGAGTGTGTCTTACATCAGCAACATGCTGCTGCATACTGTTTCACACATCTTGAACTGCAACGCCAATGCCAATGCCAAAGTTTGACATGCTGCAGAAGTTCACATTCTGCTATACATATTGACACACACACTTTCCGATACAACTTCACATATGTGTATGTATGCTAGCTTTGAACAAAATGGGCGTCAATGATGCATGCACTGCAGAATGTCTGTCAATCGCATGAGTGTAACACGGTTAGTTTGTTAGTTTGTTCTCCCAAGCACTTGCCTAGAAAGGGGTCTGCATTTGGACGTCACATTTGCCAGTCAGTCAGGTACTGGTGCGATTGGACAGTGGTTTGATTTGCATGCAGGAAACAGCACACCCGCCCAGATGCAACCATGTGCAGTCTTCAGGCAGCAGCATGCAAAGTCAGTGATGATCGTCAAGCTGACCAGTACAGACATCATGTCAGCCGGCAATGACGGCCGTATCTGTCGCTACCACTGGCAAGGACACCGCCACAGCAATGCTGTTCAGCCTCAAACCAGTCAAAGGTGAAGGCTTGTCATGCATAGCCTGCTTGGCTACCGTACCTGTGCCTATGCCTGTACCTGTGCCTGTACCTGTACCTGTACCTGTACCTGTACCTGTGCCTGTACCTGTACCTGTACCTGTACCTGTACCTGTGCCTGTACCTGTGCCTGTACCTGTACCTGTACCTGTACCTGTACCTGTACCTGTACCTGTACCTGTACCTGTACCTGTACCTGTACCTGTACCTGTACCTGTACCTGTACCTGTACCTGTACCTGTACCTGTACCTGTACCTGCTGTCAAGATGTCTGACACCAAGCCATATGTGAGAGCGCTGGAAATGTGCTGTTCTGTCCAATACATCCTGCTTCTGATTGCGAGGCACACAGCAGGCACACATAGTCTGAGAGCCAGATGCTGTACCCCATGTGCCATGCAAATTATTGCCAAGCTCTGTTGATGCATATCATCTCAATCCTAGGATTTGTAGGCTGGATGAGAGTCACAATGGTGCTGAGAGTCACACCAGCAGCCATTGTGTTGAGAGCACAAGTGGGACAGGGAGCTTGCAGTGCATTGCTGAAGAGCGGCTGCCAAGTATTGCCACAGTGCTGGATGTGGTGGCTCTTCCAGGCTCTCAGGAGCAACTTGTGTGTGGCTTCCAGGTACACTATTGCCTGTCCCTGTGTCTTGCGTACCCTCTTGCATGCCCTCTTGCATGCCCTCTTGGGTTACCTCATGCATGCCCTCTTGTATGCCCTCTTGTATGCCCTCTTGCATGCTCTTTTGCATGCGCTCTTGCATGCCCTCTTGCATGCCCTCTTGCATGCGCTCTTGCATGCCCTCTTGCATGCCCTCTTGCATACCCTTCTGCATACCCTTTTGCACACCATATGGCATGCCCTCCTGCATACCATGCATCACTGTCAACACTGGTCACAATCCATTGATGGCATCCTGTTGTTGCCTCACCACCATGATGACCCTCGTTGCTCGGCTGTTAACATGCCTTGTCAAGCCCATGCTGTGTGCACTTACTGCAAAAAGGCTTGACTCCGCTGTCAAAGTTATGTATTGCGAAATATACTGCAAACAGACTCACATGTCACAACTGGTGATTCTGTTTGCCTGCAGTCATCAGACTGGGTGGTCTTCAACACCACTCAACAGCTGGAACTGATGCGCGTCCCCTGTGGCGGCTGGCACAGACCCTTCACCTTCCACTGCCTTTCTCCCACACACCTGGTCTTCATCCATTACCAGCCGCGCAGTAGCAGCACACATGTACACCGCCGGCGCCGCCCTGCCCCGCCCTTGCTGACCCCTCCTGCCTCAGATGGGGGTCCCAGGGGGTTGCAGCAGTGTTCAGAGGGGTCAGAAGGGGTGGCCCAGGGATCAGAGGGGGGTGGACAGAGGCTAAGGGAGTTGGCGCGTGGGTCACAGGGGGGTGAAGGTGGGTCATATGCAGGGATTGGCGGGCTAGCAGAGCCTACGACTGGCCTGCATGCTGTGCACCATGGCAGGGAAGTCTTATGCTGCGCTTTGCTACCTTCATTCAGAGTTCACTCATCCCATGCAGCTTCAGCTGATCCTGCTCATACGAAGTCACCTTCCTCCTCTTCAGCACTACCAGACTGTTCATCTCCTGCGAGTCGTCCAGAGTCTTCTATACTGCACACTGCTTCCTGTTGGAATGATGATCCCATTATGCCGGCTCATCATGCAGCCAGCTCAGCTAGCCCATTGTGTTTGCTGACTGGCTCAGAGGATGGCACAATGCGGCAGCTGCTGTACAATCCAGAGGAGCCCTGTCCCGGGCAGGCTGGCCAGTCACCTAGTGGGCAGAACCCACCACTCAATGGGGAGCTCCATCTGGTTGATAGGCAGACTCAGTCTTGCACTGAGCAGAGTCAATCAGTCAATGGGCATAGCATGCCTAACAGCCAGCAGAGTGGAATAATCAATGGGCAGAATGGGTCAAGTAGTGGGCAGAGTCTGCCAGACGATGAGCAAGAGGGGTCCACAGCAGGCGGCAATAGGCACCCCAGAGGGTTGTTTGGGGCAGATGAAGTTGGGTTTCAAGCAGCTGGGTCTGCAGTCAAGTCTATTGTGACTATTCCAGCTGGACCAGGTATGCACTTACTGACAGTCAACATCTGTACCAACGAAATAATAATAATGCTAACAACAAAGTCATAACAACAGTACCAACAACAAGAACAAGAACAACAACAGCAACATGCGCCCAACATCAGGCCTGTGCAGACAAGCACTTTGAAGTACAGCCATTGGTGTATGCATGTATCTGGCTCTATTGAGGGCTGGATCAACTGAGTGTGAAGCTGCCTCAGGTAAAGCCAGCAAGTGTCTTTTTGGACACAGGACCCAACACAAATATCATATGCTTTCATAGCAGTACTACAACAAGGGGACTGTCGGTAGTGGTGTTGTGTAAACACTGTGCCGCAGACATGATTCACGTACATTGTACAACAGATGGAGTTCCGTACTGCCGTGATATGAACAATCCCAATTGTGGTTTATGCAGCAGAACAGTCCATTCGCCTGTGCTGGCATGAGGGTGTTTAGCAAGGTACGACCCCCACTCGGTGATATGTTGCAGGGCTGTGGTTGGTGGTGACAGCAGGTGCTAAGGAGGTACTCATGGCCTGGCTGCTCCAGTGGAAACAGAACTCTGAAGGCAAATGGCACCTTAGTCACCATTGGCTCAGCACCCGCCCACCCCCCCACAGGTCTGCCCCTGCGCTGTGCTGTACCATGCTGTGTTGTGCTGAGCCATGCTGTGCCGTGCTGTGCTGTGCTGTGCTCACAAGTCTTAGCATTCAGCAGCCCCTTGGCTTTGGGCCGAGTTCAAAAGGCTGTTGCCAAGGAGAATTCTCTTTTGGTATAGGCGGCCTTTACCTTAGACCATCTCACCTTGCAGAATAACACTGAGAATCTGAAGGGGTATTGCATCATTAGAGCATGTATGCTTTGAGCGATTACATGCAGCACTCCACAGTGTTGCAGCTGGGCTTGCATGTTCAGTGAGAATAAGAACTCGGTCTGCAGGGGTCTGCGGCCTGTGGCAAATGCCAAAGGGCAGAACTCAGTCAGCAGTGATTTACGCTGCATGGCTCTGGCTGGCTGGAGCAAGGGCACTTTGCAACAGGGCGGTTTGGAACAGGGCAGATCAGCACAGGATGACTCAGCAGAGTGCAGTTCGGCGCAGGCTCATATCATCACGTCTTCTTCTGATGCAACAATGAGTCTTGTTCACTTTGACTTGCGTACTCACAGGTAATCACTTGTGACCTTCATAGCAATGGATTGCCCAAATCTCATGTGGTCTCTGCCACTTGCAAACGCAATCAGGATCAGATGTCGCATCAGGTCTGTCTATCAGGAGGGTAGGTCAGAGCCCTATTGATGCTGCCCCACCAACCTCTGTACCTCTCTTGCCTACACAGCACACATGAAACAAAGGCTGCAGTCCATTTAGCATTGCATAAGCATCATGCAACATCACAGCACGTCAGTACCTGCTGCTGTGCGTACAGGTGGCAGACTATACAGCAGCTGCACCATCACACCACGCCGGTCCTGTCCCTGTGCACCCTGCCATGTCCACCTCAAACCCCCTCACCCCCATCTGCAACCCCCTCCTCACCATTAAGTGTTGGTTCCGGTCCCCCAGCGCATGCAGAAAGGGACTGGCCTCACTCCCCTGCACCAGCACATCAGCAGGATGATGGTTGTAGCGCTGATGGACAGCAGCAGCACTCTCTGCTTGCGCAACTGGTGTTCAGTGGGGCCACCAATGGAAGCATAGCAGCTTGGCGTGTGGTGGATAGCCACAGCAGAGGGTGTACTCAGCAGCAGCAGCAGCAGCAGCAGCAGGGGAGTTTGGTGTGGTCAGAGGGAAGGTGGCATCAATCAGGCGTGAATGCCATGCATGCAGCAGTGACTCCAGGTATAACTGCTGCTTCTGCTGTCATTTACGCCACCTGGTTCTAGTCTTTGTCTCTGCCAAGGCTCTGCCTGCGCTGAGTCTCTGTCTGTGCCAAACCTTTGTTTGTGTCAAGTCTCTGTCTCAATGGCTGCCATGGCTATGGCTGCATGGCTGTGCAGCACACTCTCAATCAAAGACTGCCTCACATCTGATATGAATGCAACGTACTATGCACATCAATGCCAACAACATCGCACTGAAAGGGCATGTTAAAACCAATGATAAGACACTAGAAATGCATGTTAGTACCATCAATGGCATGATGCACATGCACATCAGTACCAACAAAAAGACACTGAAAGGAAAGCAAACCAGTTGGGTCTTTACATCTCCTTGTGTAATCCCATACACTGTATGAGCGTCCTGTAAATCCTGCAGATTGCACGTCTCTGATGCAGGTAAGAAGGGTTGCGTGACCTTGATTACCGGAGGGGATGACCAAGCTGTGCATGTTGCTGTATTTCAGCTGCGTTCCTCTTCTGATGGTACAACTGCAGATGTACTCAGCAGCTCTCTTCAGCTGACAATGCTGTGCTGCTGCCATGTGTATAGCGCTCATACAAGTGCCATACGGGTGAGATTCTGCCTCCCCAGTTGAGGACTCCTTTCCTCAAGTCAACCTGCAGCACAAGATGAAGCTGCAGTGTTGTGTCAAAACGAGATGGATTGTTGTCACCCTCCTGCTCAGCCTGCTGAGGTTCTTCAATGCAGTAATTGCATTGCACAACAGTGTAGGATGCTGTTGAGTATTCTTGTGCTTTGTATTTTGAACGGTTGTTGGCCTGGCAGCTTGTGAAGCAGCACAACTTCACTGATGCAGGGACTTTGGACAGATGGCTGCCTGGCACTCACAGTTGCGCTTGACCAGAGACTGCACAGCTGGCAACTGAAGTATGATCAACAAACGGCGGAGTATGCAGAGGGTACAGTCAAGCAGTTGTCTGCTGACTCAGAATCAAACAGACAGGCTGGCCAGCACAGGCTGCCAAACACAAGTTTGTCTCTGGGATCACAGCGGCAAATGGTAGGAAGCAGCGTGGTTGTGCAGCATAGCTCCTCAGGGATGACTCAGGTCCTGGAACCAGCTGCCTTGGACGCATGTGTCCATGACAATGCAACACTATACATAATCATCGCTGGACGTGGTACCCAACTGATGAAATTGCAGTATTGACGCATAGAGCCATGTCTGCAAATGTGTTTTGTGAATGAAGACAAAGTTTGGTGCTGTTGCTGACCTCTCATTGACTAAAGCATTGCAACCTCTCTCTCTCTCGACTGCTTTGAGCTGGGAAGCAAAACTGGACTACTAAATCTGGATTCTGCCAAAGGGAGGATTTTGCTTGCAAAAATTGGACAGACGCTGCTTGGATCGGCGAGCGCGACATGTGAAGCCGCCCACGCCTCTGCAATTGAGTGCATATGCGGTCGCAACACCGACGCCCTGCTGACCTATATTGCTGCTGCTGTCTGCAGTTCAAAATGCAGGCCTGAAGGCATAGCCACTGGAGCGACAGGACCCAGCAATTGCAGCATTGACCAGGAACATGGCATAGTGCAACCTACTTCCAGCCTTGCTGTTGTGCAACCGTTGGGTCTTTGCGGTAAGTGCCAACTGCTGCACCACGCTACTGTCTGCATCTCAAAAGTCTGTAGTCTCATGTATTTGTGGTTGGAGACTTGCTGCTGTGCTTTGATTGAGAATACAATTTGAAACAGTCTAGGGCGTCTTTTCTACGAGTTTTACACGATGTAACATCAGCAGAGCCGAAAACTTGCACCCTTTGTGGTGCATTGACTGTCACTCATCTTTGGTGTGACAAGTACTGTTTTGTGCCAGCATGCCCCTCTGCTTTTCGCCACTTTTGCCTTCACTGCAGGTCCATCAGGATTCACTTAGACTCCAAGCTGCAGGGCTCATGGCAGAGCAGCTTGAGGCTTGTCGCACGCCAGAGCAGGCCTTTTGCGCAGCCATCAGATATCTAGCTGATGATCCTCCAGAAGCATCAGCCTTTGAGGCCGGACACAAAGAGGGCTGCAGCAACGGTCTCCTCCTCCTTGAGCCCTTGTACAGCCTGCTGGTTGGGAACGCTGACGACCTCTCCATTGACCGTTTTGCTAATCATCTCATGCAACTGACCTCGAACAAGGTCAGGGTGTCACTTGGGAGCTATTGGAAGGACCAAAGCAGATTTGATGATGCTCTTCTGGTGCAACATCCAAGCAAGAAGCCTATGAGCCTTGCCAAGCTGATGGATATCCTGAGGCAATCGTGCACAAGCATATGGCTTGCACAGACAGCAGGTACACAGACTGGAGCGACAGACTGCTCGTTCCTCAGTATTGTGGCCTTGGTCTTTGTGCAGCATGTTGACCTTCATTCTTGTGCAACATGCTGACCATAGTCTTTGATAAGCATTTTGGCCATATTTCAGCAGCCAGTCACACCTCCACATTTCCGTGAAGTTTGATGGTAGCCAAGAAGCACAGGCTTTGAACCCTGCTGTTGCGCAGTACGGTGGACTCAACCACTCACAGCAGTGTGAATCTTCATACAGGCTAGTCTTGTTTTGTGTGATACACAAGACCATGCACTATCATTATCGTCTTGGAAGTACAGCAGGTGACAAGACCGCTCACTGCAGCCTTTGACCACTTCACACACACCTTGGTTGCACACATGAGCGCTGACATCCAGCAGCTGCTGCATGCCCTTGAATATTGCTGACAAGGCCTGTCAGCAGGCTGTCCACTTGACAATTGGTCAATGCTGCAGGTGTGGAAGGCCGGCGGCTTATGCATGCCCTGCAGCAGCCTAATTTGCCAGCTGAGGAGTTGCCAGCACCCCCTCTGCTTGCCAATCTGCCCATCCTTCCTGACAGACATGCTGTGGTTGAGCAGAGGCTCAGGTAATTGCACCATGGGCAGCATGCAAAATCCTTCCACACCTGCATCTGAACAAGCACACAGCAATCTGACTGCATTACCGTCCCCTGACAGTATTGAGAGTCCCCAGCATGCCTCGCCCACTCCTTGCCAAAGACGTATTGCTTCTGTTCTGACCAGAGGCTGCAGGCCATGCTTTTGCAGCTTAGAAAGGGCCTTAGTGGCAGACGTTGTATTCACGGGAAGCATTCAAGCAAAATATGTTCATGGATGTGCCATGCACATGGTGGCTTGCTCTGTATGGTCTAGCCGCCCTGTCAGCTGATGCTCCTGCTGCAGCTGCAGGCAGTGCTCCACACACAGCTTGCCTGGTGCAACTCACATTGGCATATTGCATTTCAAGGCCTCTTTGCATGTCAAACATGGTTGCAAGGCTGTGGTGCAAGGCAGTGATGCAAGGCAAGGCTGCCTGGATCCACAGCAAGTGGTGCAAGATCGATGCATCTCTGGCAGGAACTGAATACTGCAGCCACATCCAAAGCAAGTGGTGCAAGAGTTCTTCAGCTTTGGCAAGCATCGAGTACTGAAATGCTTTCCAATTTGTAGTTGACACAGGACTTCACTCATCAGCATTGAAACATTCACTTGTTCAAGTCTTGTCGCGCAGGGCCCAGAGTGATGCAAGCCAGCCCTCCGCTGCAGCTGCTGAGGAAGCTGCTCAGCCACAGAGGGGAGACCCAATGCATGACTCTGCATCACAGGCTGTGCTCCACATGGAGAGGGGGCTACTGAGCAGGGGCACCAGGGCATCTGCCCGTCAAGCTGCCCTTTTCCAAGACAGAACGGCTGCAGGTGATTGTCCTGGGCCTTGTGCCAAATGCCCCTTGTTCTATAGCCTTTGTTGTGTAGCCCCTGTCCCAAATATATTTGAAGATCAGGCCGTTGACATGGCAATGATACTTTGTGTTGTGCAGCATGCAAAGGAAATCATTCCATCACTAGGCTGGTGCATTCCATTGACTGGTGTATGCGGAGGGTCAGACACTGCAGGTCATGCACAACCAGCTTGCAAGGCATTGTTTGTACTTGTGGGTGATGGAAGAGAGCCGGTCATCACCGTAACATCTGTCTCAACAGGTTGCTGAGCTTGAACAATCCTGAATCCATTGACATGTCACAAGCCATCTGCAAGGCTTGCCACAGACATTGTGACTGCCAAATTGTCATCATACAGGTGATGCTGCAAAGCAAACCCTCAGCAGTGAGCCGTCAGAGACAGGAGGTGCAGCAGAAGGTGATCCGCTGAGTGAGCAGGATTCCTTCTACACAGCATCAGAGGGAATCGATGAAGAAGAAGGCAATGGCAATGGTGGTGATGAAGGTGATGCTGCAAGGGCCTGGGATTGTTCGTGCCCTGAAGCCTTTCCCTGGGATGGCAAGAGCAGCTTGATGGTGTGCGTGGACCCTGAGCAGAGGATCTGGTACCAGGCCCATGTGCTCAAGCAAAGAGGCAACCAGTACCTGCTGTCATGGTCCGGTGAGTCATTGGCTGCCCACCTGTCTCTCATTGGCGTTGAATGATAATGCATTGTTTGCGGCTATCAAGTACCTGCTGCTGACAAGCTGTCTATGGCGGTGTAAAACCTGGTGCTAACAAGCCGTTGGTGGCAGTCAAAATCTTCTGCTGCAAAACAATTCGTGACTGTCAAAAGCTGCTGCTGCAAAACACTTTGTGATTGTCAAAAGCTGCTGCTGCAAAGCTATTTGTGGGAGCCAAAAACTGCTGCTAAGAGCCATATGTGGCAGTCAAAATCTGCTGCTAACAGTTGCAGGAAGACAGTGATAGATACTGCCTGGTGTGCATGTGGCTGGTCATGGTTTACATGTTGTTGCTGCCTTTGAAGGGCTATCAGCAGGCTACCCACAACTATAGCCGTTGGTCACATTCATCAGTCCTACATTGCATCGTTGACTGTCATCTGGTCAGCTGCTGGGTCATCAGTCTTGATCAGGCAGCTACCTTGTTGACAAAGCTGTTAGCTGCATGGTTGCCACCGCTGCAATTGCATTCGCCAGTCTGCCCCTGGATGTCTTGCAGAATCCCTGCACACCACTCAGCTATGCATTTTACAGACGACTGTTGTTGTGCTATAACAGCCATTCCTCCGATGCTGATTTCAAATCGCTGGCTGTGCTCTAGCCGTGGATCTCTAGGCATGTGCACTTAGCATGCAGGGCACTTAGCATGCAACATCAATTTCTGATGCCACTCTATGGCAGATGGTGCCCCTTCACAATGTACATGTGCATGTCAGGGCGTGCATGTCAGGGTGTTGCGCATCACTCAGCATGTTGCTGACCATTCATCAGGCTTGTGACAGCCGCTGCTTGTCCACCCATCATGACCAGCACTTTCAGTCCGGCTAGTATTCTTGCACACCATCAGCAATCCACAAACCCAATCAGCACATCATCTGACTCAGATGCAAATGCCTGCAGCACCAAACAGTCCCACCAGCTGCCGTCCTGGAGCATGTAACACAACGTGCTGCATGTGCTGCATCACCTGCTGATCCCCAAATCTGGCTGAATGTAGCCCCTTCTCCAAGACCTCATCAGAATCACATGACAAGCATATCTCTTGCTTCAGAACCCTGACTCTAGGGGAAGACAGGGCTGGGATTGAATGCATGCATGAACGAATGAATGAATAAATGAATGCATCTTGCCCCCTGTAGCAAGGCCAGGGCAGACAAAAAGAAGCTCTGTCCCAACTTTGTGCTGCTTGCTCAGCTGTGCTCCTGTGGGTGCAGCCTGTCTGTAGTGCAGTAAGACGTTTAGCTAGTGCATCCGCCAACAAACAACAGGGCTATCACGCTCTGACCCCTTTGTCAAATAGCAGCCTATGCATGCTTCACCCAGCTTGAATGGGTCTGCAGAGTGGCTGTTCAAGTACAAAGGAGCAATCTGTGCGTCTTGTGCCAGGAGACCAGATGTGGATTTGGTACTACAAAAAAAAATGCTGGTGTGTTGTGCAGCTTCTGCAGAGGGGACAGAGGAGCGGCTTCCAAGGACAAATACTATGTGGCCGTAAGATGTTTCAATCTGAGTGTATGTGCGCATAGCATTCTCAAGATCACAGTTGTTGTGCAGCTTTCCCAGACCGCCCTGAGGAGTGGCTAGCCAAGAACAGCCGTTGCATCTGGAGGCAGGACCAGATCAAGCGTGAGTACTGGCATCAGAGAGCTCCTGTCTTCCTACAGTCGCGCAACAGAGCCTGGGTGCTGAAGACCTGCTTCTGGGACTGGCAGATGTCCTCCCGCTCTGACCACCTGCTGCACAAAGAACCAGGTACTTTGCCTTGCGCTTGTGAGCAAGAGCCATGCTTGTCCCCATTTCTGACCACCTGCTGCACAAAGAACCTGGTACTGTGTCTCGCCCTTGCATGCTGTAAAAGATGAAAGCGCAAAGCAACTTTTAGCACGCAGTAGAACCTAGTAAGTTGATGTGAGTGCAGATAGCATCATGATTCTGGAACAGGGTTCACAACCTGCTGCATGCAGAAAGCGAGAGTCATGCTTGTCCTTTTGAGCATGCACTGTGTCTGCCGCACAAGCATTGGGTGTTCTTGCTCGCCCATGCAAACATGCATCTTGCCTGCTGCAACAGAAAGCCTGGGTTGCTTCCTTGCCCTCCTGTCACTATGTTGCCGTTGCCTGGATCAGCCCAATGAATGTGGCATCGACCGACCATCAGTCTGTGTTGAACCACCACCTGCTGTTGTCTTGAGTCCAGAGTGGCTGCCAATGACAGTTTTATACATTATGATGTATAAAGAGCATCATGCTGCCAGCATTGACAAGCACTGAGGCCGGAACAGTATTTCTTCTGAACTTTGGTGCAGATCGAAATGTGTCAAGACAGCCTTGAGCACAGTGTTTGCATGACCTTTGGGGAGCAGCAGATTGGAAGATTGAGCCATTGAATCGTGTTCATGTTGTTGAGCATGTGTCTTGCACTCAGGCACAGCCAGGCCCAAACCTGCAAGAGTGCAAGCAGTCAGGGAAGAGTCTATGCCTGAGGCTGAAACACCCATCAATCAGGTACCCAGCTGCTTTTCTGTCCTGCTAGTTGTTTACTGTACCTGTGTCCACAAAAACCTGCACAACTGTGCCTCTGCTGTCTTGTTGGCTCTGCTGTGCTGGTACTTATGCAGCCTGCTGCATGAAATCTGAAGCACTTGCTGTCCTACCGCAAATGGTATTGCATTTCAGTCAATGTTGCAGCTGCACTATGATTAAGTGCCCCCCCTCCCCGGCCCCCAAGCAAGGGTCTGCGAGCCGTGCTTGGCACAACACTTTGCACCTTCTTTGGCAGATCTTTGCTGGATGCACCATAAGAGAGGCTAGGACAAAGCACTCTGCATCAGCCGTTGCATCGTGACTCTTCTCGACTTTGTAGTTCATGATTAGCATGCCTCTGATTTGCCTGGGACGCATGCAAAGGATTTGTGCCAAAAGCACGCATACAGCTCGTCGCCCTTCCAAACCACCATTGAGCACCATCACGCTCTTCACAGCCGCACAAGGCTCAGCCAGACAGCTGGTGCTCGCAGGTGTTAGGAAGAGGCATATGCAACGGCTGCTGGAATGTGAGAAGCAGCCTGCAGTCAGAGTGTGGCAGGTGCAAGGTGGGGGCATGCAAGGCGTGCAGGGAGCAGTGGGCTCGCCAGCGGCGGCAAGGCACGCATGCCAATGAAGCAGGCCTGCTTGTGCACCAAGCCAACGTCTGCTTCTGCGGCGCCCATCTCACGCCCCGGGGGGCAGCACTGTATGACCGCAAGGTAGTCACTGCCACACACACCACTTTCCTGTCAATTGCAGCGGCACCATATGAACACACCAACAATTGAGCAGTAAAGTCTTCACAGGCCCGAGGCATCCTGAGCTGTGCTGCAAGTGTCATTGCAAGGATCCACACATTACAGGTTTGGGATCTATGTTGTAGCCGGCCTGGGTAGTTTCAGAGGCCAGGCAGCTGTGGCCCATGGGGACTTCATAGGCTTGTCTGGTTTGTTGAACCTAGACAGCTCAGCTGGGCTACAAGGGGTTTCAATTGCAGGCATCTGTAATTTATCAGAGCCATACTTGCTGCAAATTGCTAAGTGTATCATTGTAGTATTTCAAAGCAGGAAAGGTAGCTTATGCATAAGTGATGAATGTGCTCATGCAGCAACATGACGGAGGCTGCTTTGCTGCAGAGTAAGAGAGCGACAGATGCCACCTCCAACAGCAGAGCACACAAAAGGAGCACCACAAGGCCCACCTGCTGAGAGATGCAGGAAATGCTGCAGAGCACATTTCAGCCATTTCCAATTATTCTTTGCAGCACCCAAGTATGTTGTTTTGTTGCGTAGCTTGCCAATGTTAGCCCTAACAACCAATGTTAGGTGCAGCATGCAGATGGTGTGTAGGTAGATCAAACAAGCTCTTGAGTAACTGCTGTGCACAGAATGTTCTGTGCAAACGCTGTCAATGGTGCAAAATGATCCATTTGCTTCTACTCAAAGTACATCGATAGACTACATTTACACTGCATTTGCAGAATGGTCATGAACACAACATCATGAAACACAACATCAAGGTCAGAATTCAATGGGACAGCGCTAGCGCCAATACAGAAATTGCAGTTTGATAGTGGACAAAGCTGTCACACAGAACCGTCATGGGCGTCACTGTATCAGTGCAAGTGGCTAAATGCATGATGATAAACATCAATTGGCATGGAACTCCATTCTGTTGCATTGCTGCGTTGGGTTTTTTCATCGACAGGTCTTGTCCATAGTTTGAAGAAGTCTGTCAGCTCATAAGCCCCCTTTGCCTTGACCTCTGCTCAATCAAGTACAGACATCATGATCACCGAGTATCTGTGTATAGAGCCTTGGCAGGGAACTCGTAATAGCTCTGCAATGAACACACTCAACTGTGAGTTGCATGCAAGGCAAAAGCACTCATCTGTGCAGGTGTGAGCGGACACTCAGCATGTCTATCGCAATGGAATCGTCATCAAAGCTCATCCTTGACACAGCAACATTGACAGCTTGATTCCATGAGAACAGTACCACATCAAGTGTGTCATATTCCCAATGCATATGTTCAGCAAATTTGTTATAAAACAGGCTCCAGGCTAACCTTGACAAATGACAGCATAGCTTTGTTGCCAGGGGTTCCTTTGATAGCTGTCCATGCATCCCATTTGGCTCTGCCTTCAAAGTCTAGGCCTCCCTTTTCTGCCCACATGGGCCTTTCCTCCTGATTATCTCCTTTGGTAGCTTGCATGTAATACCTATAGCAAACAATAGACATCAACTGTCTTGGGTCTGATGGTCATTCAATATGGCTGCTGAAAACATGCATTTTGTTTTGAGTGAGCAGATGCCATCTAAGTACAACAAACAGGTCTGGCTTCAAACTGTACTGGAAGCAGTGCACATGCTCTCAAACCACGGCATATACATGCAAACAGCAAACCAGCTAATCACGATCACTGCTGCGTACAGTCAAGTTGCTACTGATCAGGTCGCACAATTTCATCAGTTGGCTCAGGCTTGTGCCAGTTTATCTGTCAATGTACACTTTCAACTGGAACAATAGTCAAGTGCTTACCCATACAGAGTGTAGAACTCATCAGGCTTCACAGTCGCACCCCCAGGCTTGGAGATAATCCGCCAGTTGAGCTTCTCATACTTGGACGCAAGTGCTTCACCTTCAGAGGCATCGTAGGACTGCACCAAGACAATTCTTGTTGTGAACAAGGATGCAGGCATCACAGAAAAAGGCTACAGGCGAAATCATAGTCTGTAAGGCAGTAAGTACCCTGATGACAACATGGCCATTAGGTTGAAGTAAAGCTTGAGGATAAAAGCTGTCTTGATGAGCATATGGTGAGAGCTGGCCAGTCACTGTTTGCAGCACGCTAGATTGTGTTTGGTGCCCAAGCAGACCACCAACAAGAAGCCTGCTAACCTGATTTGCAGACGCAAAAGAGGACATGTGATGGTCAAGCAGCACTGACACATGCGCTTGTATTCAACATGCCCAAACTTCTCTTTAATCGTGTGGCTGAGCTTGCTAGGCTACTTGCCACTGAATTGGCTAACATTTTGCAAATGCAAATGATCTGGAAATGCTCATGGTCAGGACACTTTTGGACAGATGGCTATGTTAAGTCTGCTTGGCACCATCAACTGTCACACCAAGAAACTTGCTAGCATGCAAGCTAACCATCTTTATGTTTGCAAAGCGAATGTCAATAAAACTGATCAAGTCTGGGTCTACATCAGTAGCATGGTACCTCTCTGGCATGAGGGGATCTTTCTGCCAAAGATTTGGAGGCTGCGGCAGCTTCCTTAGCTGCCTGCTCCTTGACTAATTTGCGCATCTTAGTCCTTGCAGCTGCAATGCAACACAGACCAACATTCATCAAATTGTGACAATTTCGGTATGAGAAGGTAGACTAACGTCCTTCATGTGTTCTCAGAAGATTTTGCAAGAAGGACCCACAACAAGAGGCTCTAAGTGTGCACTGTCCACCTGCAGGTGTATAGTGATCACGCAAGAGCAGAAGAGAGGCTGATATCAATGCAGCAGACCCTCTACCCTACACAAAGAGAAGGCCTGGTTACCTCGCAACTTCTGTCTTCCCTCGCCAGGATGGTCGTCAAGAAATGCTGCCTTCTCGATCGCCATAGAAAGTGCATCGAGACTGTCAGCAGCTGCAGCGATCCTCGCAACCGCACTTTCTACATCCACAGATCCTGGCATTGTGGTTCTACTGCACGCGCAGGGGGCGGCTGGGTATCAGCCGTCTACTTTTGACGTAGCAAGCCGCTTATGCAGAACTTGCTGCAAGCGTTATGCAGGCGGACTCGTAACGCTCGCGGACGTTCCCGTGCAAAAGTTCCTCTCACTGCAGATTGGGGGTAGCCGTTAAACCCAGCGGACCAAGGAGCTGCAGTTCTAGAAGCTTAGGCTTTGTATGCCACCCACAGCGTTTGCTACCACCTTCCGCGTTTCGCAATTTGAAGGGGCTAGACTGTTAAGTGCATGCAGCAGGGCCCGAAGGCTGCTGAGCTCAACTGCCAGCAAAGCTCTCTGCTTCGCTCCTATAGGAGCAACCAGACAATGCAGCAAGCTTTTGCGGGACAGCACTAGCAAATTCCCGTTTGTCGATACCTTCAAGCTCTCTAGCGGAGAGCTCTACCGGAGTGCAGAAGTGATCGCAGGGTTGGCTCCCTTGGCCACCAGCAAAAGGCTTGCGACTTTGGACAAGGTGATATCTCCTGCTGCAGTTGGGTGTTGGGTGTTGAACGCAAGGCAGACAAGCGCATGTACACGTATACACACTCTTTTATCGAGCTAGGCCTGAGTCGCAAGTACACAACCATTTCATGCAGGTTGTCAATGGCAGATCATTCAGCATACTACCAATTGTGGAAGGTCAGTGAGCTCTCCAGATATGCATTGTAGACTAGCAAGATGCATTCGAAGCTTTTGCTCTGTGTGTTCATTTTCAGCAAGACCTTTGTCTGCAGGTCTGCATGACATGGGAAACCTGGGAGCTGTTTGTAGGTCGGCAGATGGTAAGATTGTACATATCATCCTGCAATTTGACACTATGTATTCAGCTGATCCTGAACAGGCACATGCTTTGCAACATTGCAATTGCATACACCAGAGCATCAATCATAGGTGCCTCAGCTCACGCGCTCAGCATCAACAGTTTATCCTGACCCCTCTTGCAAGTATGCATCACTCTTATTCACACTCTTTGTCCTGCAGCACTGGGTCTAGGAGCAGTGCATTGCATCAATGCTGAGAGCCAGCGCTACAGAGCACGCAAGCAGCGCAACAGCGCAGGCGCTGAGAAATGGATGGATATAAGAATGTGGGACAGCTCTGCATCATGTATTCAGACTGCAAAGGCCGCCGGGTACCATGTGGTGGCTACTCACTTTGATCCTGATGCTGTCAGCATTCACGACGTGGACTGGACTCAACCCACAGCTGTCATTCTTGGCAATGAGCGAGAAGGTGACAGCAAATATAAAGTAACACATTTCTGCCTCAGAAGAAACTCAAACTATGCACATAAGCTGCTAGTTCACCTGGTACTTCCTGTTTCAGGCTCTGCTGTTGTAGCAAGAGTGATTACTCGTGCCCTTTCCTTGCTATATGTCAAATCAGGCTGCGCAGCGGCCTTGTGTATCTGTGGTAGGCACTTACACCTGCCTTCCTCATTGCCATCTAACAACATCAGTGCTGTTTAGTGCTGCCCATCGTAACATGCATGGTGCATGTACTGCATGCTGGTTAAGCTGATGATCTTGTAGCAATCCTGCGCTTCTGAGAGGGTTTCTGTGTGGTTCTGAGGGTGTCAATGTGAAATTGCTGTGACCAATACCTGTGCCCCTGCCCTGTGAGTAGGTGTATCAGCAGAGGCCATCAAGCTGGCAGACTCGACAGCCTACATCCCTATGTCAGGCTTTGTGTCTTCCTTCAATGTGTCGGTGGCAGCGGCACTGGTGTTCTATGAAGCCCGGCGAGCACGCCTTGAATGCCTTGGGCACCACTGCGACCTGTCTGAGCATGAAAAGCAGACTTTGACTGCTGTCATGCTGCTGCGGCATCAGGTAGTCAGCTTTCTTGCAGCAGAAGACATGGTCACAATTATCTGTTGTGGTACAGTGAATCTGTGTTGCAGTCATCAGCATGATCTGTCGTGGTATAGTCTAATACCTATATATGGGGAGGTTGTCATGATGCATGGTATGCTTACCAGACAAGAGCTACACGCCACTCTGGACTCAGCAGTCTCCATGGGCGTTACACAATTGCTGGCACGAATGCAACCTCAAACAATGCCTAACTGATGTACCTCCTGTTCTGTGTATGGCGCAAGATATAAGCATGCCCCATCATGATGCAGGCCATGCGGTTTGCTAGTTTGAAGGGCAGCTGGCATGACTGTATTCACACCTGGCACTATGCCTGTATTGACATGCTGATGAAGCAACATGAGATGCATTCTGTGTGAGCTTGCACTGATGGCTGCTGATGCACTGTGCAGGGGCGCACAACCCAGCACATTGAAGAGCTGCTTGAGAGGAGTCAAGAAGGGTCACTGACAGCAGCCTCCAGAGTACATCGTGATGCTGGAGGCTTTGTGTCATCAGCTCAAGGGTGCACAATTGCAACTTTCGTATGGTGTGTGACTGTAGGACCGATTGATTGCTGCTATCACGAAGCAGCTTCACAGGGGCATACAATCAGGCATGCTCGGTGTGACAACGTTGGTGACAATGTCTCAATGCTCAGCACACTGTAGCTGTAACTCAGCGCTGACAGCTTGTGATTACAGTGCAAAGACAAAGTCCCGCTTTACTCTCTCTTGAACGCAGTCATTAGCCAAGGAAGTCATACATTGTGTTGAAGCAAACAGCTGTCAAAAGTCTATCAGCTGTCAAATCTATTTGACCATTTGAATCACACACATGAATGACTTCAATTCTGCCAGCTAATAATGTACAAAGAATGCGTCAACAGCGTTTGCCGTGCTGACCATTGGCCTCTGTCTATGCCCCTCTGTGAACGCCTCAACATAACATGGGCGCTCGAGTGCTTGATCTTGATCCTGCCAGAGGAGTTTTTTATCATTGCTTCTTTCACCCTTTCCTGCCAGGATGCATGCATCCATGTGGCTCCTGCAACACATCAACAATGCAATTCAGTGAATCCTGCGGATGTATGCAACACTCATGCGGTGCACCACACCAGTGCTATTGTTTGACCATCTGTCCTGCGGCAAGGCGCATACACAACATAATTGCAGTACTGATGCAATCTTGCAGTGCTCAGTCAAGATTGGTCCAACACTAGAGCTACTCAGGACAGTACGTACCTGACCATAGGGGGAGACACGTGATTGTTGAATAAATGAATAAGAGCACTGGTGAAGGCAGAGTGTGGAGTGCTGACCTTCCTAGAAGGGCTGGTTGCGCCTGGCGGCAGGCAGGGGAGGCTGACCCCATGAGCTGCTGAAGACCTGCCCATTCTGCTGCTGCACCTTCACCTGCACCTAGTGACATGTTAGACAGTCACGAGCTGAGACATGTCATGTGGCAAGAAAGCCATGTGGCGTGATCGTCCTCGCTGAAACATATGAGTGATCAAGAAAGTACTGACGCCCTAAAGCAGCCAGTGTCTTGACAGGAGTTCATACAGTAGCCAAGGACAGCAGGATTACGCAGAGTGGTTTAGCACACTGTAAAGTCAGGAATGCAATGACTGCAGCATGCCAAGTGAAGCAGGTCAAGTCAGGTTCATTCAGATAGGATGGTTACTGGAGCTGAGGTGCATTACCTGGTATTGACGCAGCTCACGCGCCTTGGCAGCAGCCTCAGCAAGGGCTTGAGAGGAGCTTGTGCGCACCATATCACGCGCCAGAGGTGTGACATTAGTCAGAGGTGAGTCCATCTCAAGCAGGCCGTCCAAGTCATCATCATCAAGCAGAGGTGATGGTGATGCTTCAGCATAGCAGTCATGGTCCGAGATTGGCACACCGGCAGCTGGCGTGGTATTTGCTGCCTGGATCATGTGGAAGGCATCATGCCAAGGGTCATTGCTGGATTCATCATCGTCATAGTGGCGCTCAGGAAGGTAGCCTCGCAGCTGTTCCTTTCCCCACTGTCTCTTGAATTTCCACCGCCAAGCTGTCTCTACAGTGCTGCGCTTGGCTGTGGGTTCCTTGGGCTGTAAGGGCCTTGGCTGAGGGGGGATGACAATTGGTGCTGCTGAGTCAGGGCTGGAGGCTCCTGGCAGGGCTGACACTGTCAGTTGGTGCCCTGACAAGTCGTGAATTGTTTGACGAGACGCCCAGCTCCCTACTGGCTTGCTTGACACTGGCTCTGCTTTGTCATGCGCATTGCTTGTGGAACCATCCTTGATGAACTGGTCGTGCTTCTGCAGGGCCTTGAAAAGTATTCCACTGCCAACTTCGTGCTGCGCAGCATGCTGTGGGAGCACAGAAGTTGGGCTAAAGCTGAGCACCGAGCTGCTGTCTGTGGTGTCGCTTTCTGCTCTGCTGTTGCGCAGAGGCTTGAGCGCGCACTCTGGCTGCAACTGTGACTCACCCTGCAACGGCTTGAGCAAGATGACCCTGCGTTTCGGCAGGAGCTGACCAATCGTGCGTTGTCTGTCCTGTGCAGCTAATCGCTCTGAGCAAGTCAAGAGTGATGGTTCTGTGCGTGGCACAGCTGCAGTTTGACGGATAGCTGCACGCGATGCCCTGGGTGTGCACAAGGAGTCAGGCCCCGAGGTTGAGTAGGGTCGATAGTGGTTCGTTCGATCAAGCTGACTTCAAAAACCCGCGGGCAGCAAAGTTACCTCGAAGAAGCAGGTTGCATCGTCTGTGCCAAAATCTGCTCGATGACGTGCAAGGCCAGGTAGCTAGAGTGAGCAAGGTCTTCTAGGTATGTGCTGTTCTGGCGGAAGATGGTAAACTTTGTGAGCCGCTACGGAAACAATAAGGACAGGCTAATCAGGTCGAGGCCATGGCGGCCAATCCGCGTGCGTCGGGTTATGCCGGGAAGAGGCATGAGTTCTCAGGCAAGTTCGCATGATCCTAACAGAAGCAGCGGCAACAAGACATCGGAAGACGAGGAGGCAAAGAGTCTGATGATGCTCACAAGAATGCAATAGAAAGAGGCAAACAGCGGTGGACACAGCAAAGCTTAAGCACAGATTGTGCAAGCCACGAGCCAGAGCGTGGCCTGCACCTCTTCTTCTAGTCTTTCACGTGCAGTGGTGGCATATGTCGTCATGCAGCGGTGGTGGTACATCTAAGGTACTTTGGGGCTGCGGACAGGCTGTGCACGAGGCGGCACGTGCAATTTGCAGCACGTGAAGATTCGATTTTTGGATATTTAAAAAAGCAATTCCAGGGGGGTTTTGCCAATTCCTGATCGTGTGACACAAATTGCTGTCGCATGACCTGACCCATGACCTGCGCAAGCACATAGCAGGATACAGTACTGGTAGGAGACAATGTGGCCGCTTGCAAATTGCCTAGCACATCAGAAGTAATGGTGTAGCCGGAGCTCTTTCAAGAAGTTGTTAACAGTGTGCTCTTGTGCAACAATACATATCGATGTTGAGTGAGCTTGATAACGCCATAAGGCAAGACGAGTGAGAATCTGCACATGCACCTATGCCATGCGAGAGCAGGCTGTCTTGAAATGTGACCCCATTTGCATATGAAGCATTACGTAAACAATGCTGGCATCGAATCACGGCGACATACCTTTCACGTACAGACTACGTAGTATACTCCAACAGTGAATGTACACATATGTAGTGTAAATCCAAGATAGTACTGTCTACAATGAGACAGCAACAGCTGAGAATGTGTGGAGACTTGTCTGTCGAGTTGTGACAGAATCCAAATCTAAGCCATGACCGTTTGAAACAAGCAAACAATCAGATTGACACAGATTTTTGAAAGTCATGTTATACTAAACACAACTGACTGTGTCATACATGTACAGCTTTGGATGTGCCCGCTTTGCATGACTCACATCACGACATGACTGTAAATGTCGTACACGCCTGACAATGCCCACATGTGTATTCACCAGGGTTTCATTTGCAGAAAGACTTAGCCAGGAGATCCAGATCAGCAACAAGCACATAACAGCAGTTTGCTAGTGCCTATTGCAAATCTCCATACGCATACGGCCAATAGTCACAATCAGTGAATGTCAATCACCAAAGGTTGCACGTCCAGGGCCAGACCAGCATCATCTAAAGCAGCTGGAACGACAAACTGCCATGGTTGTGCTGGAAGCAATGTGGGGATGATGACCAAATGCTTGGTAGACTGATCCATGTAGAACTTCAGATACGCCTTGCCACTGTCTCCCTTGTCGCTGACTAGCTTAAACAAGCTCTCATTGATGTACTGTCAGCGTGCGCTTTAACAACAAAAGTCTCTATTCTCTTTGTACATGTAGCAGAGCATGGCATTGTGCTCTGAATCTTTGTAGTCACCGTCAAACTTCTGCAGTGTTGGGCAACCCTTGCAGGCACTGTGCAGAAGGGATGTGCTTTATGTTGGTCAGATGCAATGACATGTTGGCCAATATGCTTTGTGCGTGATGGCTTACTTGGGTGAACCTGACATGATGCTCACCAGCCACTGGCATGAGTCTGCCTTGGCAGGATGCGCAGGACTTGCATTGAAACAACAGGTTGAAATACAGCTTTTGCTGAAGCCTGCTAGGTGACATGCAGGCCTACAAGCAGCTGCTGAAAGATGGAACAGCCAGCATGAACCAGTGGGAAAAGATACATCGCAGGCTGCATTGGCATGACCCGATCCATGGCTGAGGATGCCGCAACAACCTGATGTCTGTGGATGAGAGCCAACATAGCGGGCCTCAAATTGGCCATCTTCAGAGCACTCATGCCAGCACAGTCTTGGATGTGGGGGTCTGCCCCCTATCTATCTCAGCAGGAAGTCAACACACTCTTCCTACAGCAAGCACAGAACTGCCTTGTTTGGCAAAGTCGTGATCTCATGAGACTCTCAGCAATTTCTGGTTCAACTTAGTGTTGACTGCTTGTATGCAGTTGCATACACGCCCATCTCAAGCGATTGTTGGACAGATGATTGCTTCAGGCAGCTAGTCTTCAGTGCTGATGGTATTTTCAAACTGAATCAACACCTATGCTTACCTCATTCTGAGCTACGCAGTTCAGTAATGCAGAAGTGCCTGTCCCGGTCTGCATGTTCACATCTGCACCTCTTTGCAGTAGCATTTCTGCCACCGGCAACATTGGCTCCCCACACCATGCTGTTGCCACTGCAAGATTCAACGCTGTTTGTCCTTCCACATCCCTGGCGTCCACACGAGCATCTCTATCAAGCCAGAAGTTACCCACAGGTTCAAATTTGCTGATGGCCTCAGGCGTGGTGGCGTCCAATCTTGACGCTTTGGATACCACGCACCTTATGATAGGCATGCGTGTAGGAAGGAAGTGTTGAAAGAGCATTTCAGGTGTGTATATCGAGTGAAGACAGCAGAGATTAGCTGTCAACAGTGCTTTGACCAAGGTTTGATTGGGGTGTGCTTTCGTATGGGTGGCCCGCTGCTGTTATGTTTCCATTAACAAGTTGACAAAAGCAGCATATGGGCTCCCGTTGTACTGAGATAGAGGACTGATCACCGTCCTTCGCATTGCCAACAGAGGCTTGTGGCACGTTTGATTCTCTGAAACGTCAAAGCCTACTGAGCATGCGTTTTTTAGCCAGCAATGTCCACAACAGCATGGACAGTCCCTTTCTGACCTTTAGCACGCTGGCAAGCCCTTGTCTCAATGCACGATTGCCTGCATCTTTGTTAAGGCCTGTCTTGTCGCCTTCTCAGCAAGACCAGGCTGCCACAAAGCAGCATAGGCCAGGCCTTGTATGTGGTAGCCTTTTTCCGGTAGCGGTTCAGCGTTCACACATGGTGTTGCATCTTTCAGAGCCTCAGTGAATCTTCCAAGTTTAACAGAAGCGATGCTTCTGTGTGAAAGCAAGACTGGGTTGTGGGAATCAGCTTGCAGGGCCCTGCAGTCTCTCATTGTTCAAACTGCAGCAGTGGTACGAAACGATTAACAGCTGATCTGTCTGTCTCGCTTTGTATACAGCGCCGCCGTTGCAGCATACGAGCCCGCAAGGAAGGTTGAATCACCCTGCGCCTATGAGTCGTCGACAGCCGACATTGCTCGCTATCTGTCATTGCGCAGCTGCGGGCGCAAGACGTTGCTTTTGCAACATGTCTGCTGTCTGTAGTGATCACTGAGGCTTAACGCCTGCTTCAGCAAGCAACCTCAGTGTTCAAGCTGCTAGTCAGTGATTTGGACATCCGCAATCAGGCAGCGCTTCCGGTAGTCAATGAGATGTGTGTGAGAGGGCTTTCTGGGCCAGGGACTGTCTCACCTCATGATCATGATGATGTTCTCATTGGGAGAGGCATGACCTAACAGTTTTGCATGGAAATTGACTTCTGGAAAACCTTTAAGGCTGTGCTGCAAACCCTTTACCAGCTCTTGCATTTATGCCTCAACAACTTGTACCCTCTACAACATCTCAGCCTCACGTCAATTGAACGACAGAGTCCTGCTTTACAGACCTTGCTTGCATGCATGTAACAGCAACTCAAGCTGTGTGGTTGAGACAGTCTCTGCTTTCTGGATTGCCATAAGTATGGGCTATACTGTACATCTGATACACACCATGCAGGATTGAAGACAATTCAAAAGCAAGGGTACTCTGCGAACTCTACAGGCCATGGCAGGTAGCATAAATATATGTTGACGACAGCTGCCATCATCCTGATCAAGCACTTGCAATTACACACTGCTGCACATCACTATGCATAATCATGCCTGAGAAAGAAATGGCACATCAGACACAGCTGGGCATTAAAAGTACATGGCACTGACTGGCCAGGCAGTGTTGACAAGGTACACGATTGAAATACCAGCACATCTTGAGTATTATATGCACGTCTGCAAGCGAAAGTTGTGCTAACAATGCATTTCGTTCATGATAATGCACCTATAGCCGCCCATGCCTTGACAGGCTTCTGGCGCTACATACCGAAAAATTTGCAGGCCACATGATCACGCAGGGCGCCTTAAATAAATTTTCTTGATGTAAGGAGACACAGTGCACAGGTGCAGAAGTCTCAGCAACGTCCCTGCAAGGCTGGGCCAGCAAATGCAGCTTTGCCTGCGCGCATCTTCACGGGTTGGTCTCACACTTCAAGATGCAGGTTGACCTTCTGCAGGGCTTCTAAAGCTACCTTCCACCTCTGCCCTGATTGCTTCTTGGATAGCTTGCTGACACCCTTGCCTGCACAAAGCAATGCGTTTTGGCATGGGGACTGCAGTATCTGGGCCAAAAATACGACGGGATGGACGATGTCTAATGTAGGGTCACAGATATGACAGGGTGTTGCACAAAGTTGGCAGGCAGCATGCTCAGCACCATTGACAGCAGAAGACATTTGGGATCCCACCTGATCTGTTTTGCCGCACATCAGCAAGTTTCCATTCTGCTGTGCTGTCTGCTTCACTGTATTCCACGAGCTCCATCACTTTAGTGTCCACCCTGTGTTGTGAAAAGCTATCTCAAAATGGTACACCCACAGCTGAGCAGTTGCAGAGCTGCAGTGCATGGCCTAAGCTATCAGAAAGGCAATCAGACAAGCAGGACCACACTGATGGAACACATGTACACTGAGAAAGCTTCCCCTTTGCATATAACACATCACATCAGCAGGGTTATGACCTGCCATGCAAGATGACTTGGAATATACTGGTGTTGACAAGCAAACCTACACTCTGCGTGATCAGGCAAAACATGCCTTGCGCAGAGTGAAGGGCTTACTTGTTGCTGTCTTGGAGCCGGAAGGTGACAAGCATTGGCAGGTGCTGGAATCGCTGCAGGTCCTGAGGAACTCGTACTTGCCGCTCAGCACCCTGAATGCAGATGCTGACTTTCAAAGATTGTTCTGCTAGATGCCGTCTGAAGGATCATTGAGACTCGCAAACAGTCAGGAGCTGTAAATATGCTTGATGTGCCTATTTGCCTTGCCGAGATTATTTAGCAAGCTTATGCCTCAAATCCCAATGGTTGCTGTTAAGGGACATTTGACATGTGCATGCAAGCCTTGTCACAAGTCATGATAAGTTATGCAGTGACCTCTCCGCTGCGTTACTAGGAGCAACAAATAGAGATTAGATGTGACAGACACAGGGAAGCACAGATGCCTGACTTGCACGCCCATGCATGCGCAATGGTACCTTGGAATACAACATAATAATAATAATAATGAATAAAACGCTTTCCAGCTCATGATGAGCTAGGTACGTGCGGGACAAGTCTTGTCTCTCCAGAGCAGCCTGTCTTGTGCATCCCTATAGGGCCTACTAATACGACAGTTTTGACAATCACGTAATGCAACATCATTGAATACAACATGTACATAAGCATAGGCTGCAGGCTTGCAGGCCCACCTGCAGCCCAGCCTGCAAATCTGCAGCCTTGGAATCTGCATAGAAAGACTGACCGGTGAAGACACCTCCACAGCAACCTCCTCAGCAGCCTCTCCAATTGCTCTGTGATATTCTTCTGAGAAATGGTGAGAAAACAATGCAATCTCATCCAACGATGGCGAGCCATACTCGTCCTCAGGCTGCAAGCACATTTTGCTCAACAGTACTGATGCATGTTTCTGCAAAGTCTGTCCAGGTCAGGGATGTATTGGGCAAGAGACCCAGCCTTTCTGAGCAGATGTGCATCACAATGCCCAGTCACATCGGGCTGGTGGAGTATGCAGCGACAAAGATGGCCAAGCAGGTTGAAGCAACCATTAGTCTTTTAAGACTATAAAAGATGAGCAGATACTTCTGCAAAGCCGATGCACTGCGGGTTTAACAAATTTTGGCCGAAATTAGCTTGCAAAAAGTCTGCAAGTGTCAGCTGGTACCACCAGGCAGGTACAGACAGTGTGCACAAGGAGTGTGTGAGAGGTGAGCAGTCTTGACAGCACAGCCATGCTGCATACCGCATACAAGGCAGAACTAACCTTGTCAAGCCGTATCTTAAGCTGCTTGTGTTTTGGGCTAGCCACAAGCGAGAACAATGCTAGCTCTTGCATGTCGTCTTGCTGCAACACTTGCAGCGCGACCAGCAAGCCTTTGGCACCCCTGAAGTTACTCAATCACTAATGCGGTTTACAGCATCATGTGGTTTGCACAGACAGGTGACGAGAGTAGCTGGAAGCTTGCTTGACGGCAGAAACATTGTCTGGGCAAGATGCAAGACGTGATAGGTAGTATCACACATTCATGCAGGGTTGAGTTGTTATGAAGCTGCGTGACCAGGCTTGTCCGGCACAAGTTGCAGTCTTGTCTAGGGCAAGTTACTTTTCTGACATAACCCTGACATGGTGGCCACATGTGCAGGACGTACTATGCATACTTCAGAAGTGAGGGCGCAAGGTCCATACCAGTCAGTGTTGGCAGTATCTGTCATTGCTCCTGCATCAGCTTCATTGTCCTGTAGCATCTGCTGAAGCTCATCATTGTCGAGACCATCTTCATCATCGATCATGTCACTTCCTATCAGGTCATTGTCATCTCCGTTGGCCTGTCCGTCAGAAGCTGCAGCCGCCATGCCAGCCGGTGTGCAAATGCGTGCACCAGTGTTTAAAGAGCATTTTGCCGCAGTGCGGCTTTGATGTCAAATCAGTATGTATGTTGGCAATCAATGAGTCTGAGATGTGGACGTGAATCAGCGACTCACCTACGCTAGCCTCCTGATATTGTGCTTCAGTATGAGCTGCTCGACACTGAGTTGACAAACTGTGACTACCAAGATATCTGCAGTGACAGAAAGTCGGCGTCGAACTATGAGATGAGACCAGGGTGTCAGAGTCGAGACCAAGCATGCGCACAACAACACCTCACGTCTTGTCTCGCAAAGGCGCTAGAAGGCGTGGCGCAAACCGCAGACTCACACGATCTGTGACCGGTTAGTGAACGGGTTTGCTGGCTTGCCTGGCGACTTTTAAATGTTGACGACGACTCGACAATGCAACAGCACCATCGTACGGGTTTGCTAGTTCTGCCAGCCGTGCCTGAGGCGGCAGGAGTCGTTGCACAACTGCGCAGCATAGAGGTGGGTCGCAGCAGTGTTTCTGCCGCTGAGGACCTCAGTAAGTCACGAAGAGCTGACATTCTGCTCTGATCCCTTGCGGCAAACTGGCGTAGGAGTGCTGCCTGAAAGCAATCTCACAATGAATTTTCGCACACAGGCTTTGTCAAGCCTCTGTGTGGTCTCGCTTCTGGTTTCGGAGACGTCCTCATGATCACAGCTTGCTCGTACATCGATTGCGAGTAAAAGCGCGCTGATGCCTTTGTATGCAACGCATTGCAATCCAGCACTGGCGATTCATGGCTAAAGACAAAGTCATCTGTCAGGCTCGACCTGTGCTGTTACACTTTGCTAGCTTCTACACAACAGGTGCTTCTGGCGCGTACGCACTGACGGGTACGCCATGACTGAGACCCGAAAGATGGGAGGACCTGATGCGATGTATGACGTAAATGCTCTTGAGTCACTGCTGCCCACGGAGGATGCTCTACAGGCAAGCAGGGAACGCTGCCTCCACAACTTTAAGGTTCCTGTAGCAGAATTCTGACAACGCTGCGTATGTCATTTGTTGCAGAAGTATGACTCTCCTGAGTACCAACAATGCAAAAGCCAGATCAGCCACAGACAGTCCCAGGTGCAAGCTCAATTTTGTGCTGGATGCCTCACAAGCACTGTGCTTCTGTCAACTAGCAAGACCTGTAAAGAGGCATGCTGACGTTCATGTCTGCCTCTCAGGTGTTGCGTCATATATATCAGCAGGCAGCACAGGGGTATGTCCATGGATCACCAGAAGGTGCATACCTTGATGCATTTGGACGGTGTATGGACATTTTGCAAACTAACGGACTCGGTCTTTCAGCCTAAAAGCTGTCTCTCAACCAGTAATGCGAAGCTGTCTCAGATACCACAGTCTCCTATGCATCAAACAAGCGTCTTGCTGTACTGCTGAACCCTGCCGCGGCCTGTGTAAATGTCCTTGTATACATACACCCTACCTGCTACATGGAAATACTGCATGAGACGTCATCGCAACATGGTTTATTGCACCATGACCCTTGCTCCTTGTGGTTCTAAGCAAAAGCTTGGCTGGCATATGCAGAAGTGGCAAAGCTGCATGATGCATTAGAGCAGCTTGGGCCAGTCAGTGAGAAGCGTGGCATCATTGGCACAGCTGGGATAACAGACTTAATCAAGCAGCACAAAGACGTGCAGCAGCAGATTGCAAATGCCAAGCAGCGGGCCGCAAAGCTGGAAGTTGTTGCTGACCTGGAGAAGAGGCAGGCGCACTTTGAGGCTTGCCTCTCTGCTGGTGTGTGTGTTGCCACTGTCACCTCCTGACCTGACGGCAGCAAATGTCATCTGTTAGTGGGTGCATCCCTACCTGGTTGGCCTGATAGCCTTCCTTGGCATTCATGTCAGTTCTTGCCTGACAGCAGCAAGTGTCACCTGTTATTTGGTGCATTCCCATGTTGTTGGTCGGATAGCATCTGCTTCAAGACGCACTGTATTCTAGCCTACTGGCTGCTGTATGGCACACTGCCCTCAGCTTCTTTTGAGGTCATATTTATGTTCCAGTGCATTCTGACATGTCACATATGCTGACACAGGCTGACAGTACACATGCTAGTCTTAGCTTGTTACCTGAACATATGAAACATGTTTGAACACAGCTGCGATGCCTTCAACGTCACTGCTTGTGCATGATGCAGACGAGTTTCAGCAAGCAGCAGACTGCCTACAGAGCTTGCTGGAGTTCTCACAAAGCCTGCAAGGGTCTGCTTTCCCAGACTTTCAGCAGCAGTGCCTTGACCAGAAGTCAGCTCTGCAAGAAGTGAGCACCCTGCCAATCACAACTGCTTGTGACACCATGCTCCTGCTTGGATTCATCCTACATGCATGAGGATCTATGTGCAGACATGCTCCCTGGCATCTGCATTGACGCCAATGCTGCTTTGTGACTGCACAGAACACAGTCATTGAGACCTCCTTTGAAGGATATCCAGCTCTGAAAGAGCAGCTTCTGCAAGCGCTGAAAGACCTTGTGGCCAATGCCTTTGCATGGCAGGTACACATCAGTATATACACATCAGCCACATGCATACGCCGCCCCTTGGTTAGCCATTCTCACCTTCTGTCACATGAATGCAACAGCAGGGCTTTGATCTGTAGTTAGCTTGCATGGTTGACAACATCTGTCGTCGATAGCGCTTGTGTCACTGCAGTGATTGTCCTTAAAACAACATAGACACTCTTATGCACCTTATTAGCTTGATGCAGCCCTTTGCAACAATCAGCACATCAGAGCTGCAGCATGCTGCCTTCCTGTTGCATCCCATCTGATCATCACATGGTGCATCTGATCATCACATGGTGCATGTTTGCCAGCAACTACGCCAGACATCCTGCTGGCTGCACATATGCCAGCAAGTGCTCTTGTGCTGCTGCTGCTGTTGCTGATATCCCCAATGCATTGAGCTCCTCAACATGCAGCTGCTTGTGGTCTGATGCTGCACCTGTACACATGCCAATAGGACACAACTTCAAATGTCTGAGCTGAAATTCAGCTCCCCTAATGCTAGCTGCTGAAGAAATCCAGGGCGCTGGAAGCACAATATACGCGCTTGACAATGCCCCACATGAATGAGTGCAATCAACACAGACGCTGACAACATTACTGCTGTCTCACTTGGGACAAAACCTCCTTTTTGTGTTTGCTGCAGACACTGCAAGAACTGGTGAACACAGCTGTGCAGAGCGAGGCGCCCCACCGGCCCCAGCTTGTCATCAACCCCAACTGGCTCACTGGCGCCGGCACAGACTCCCAAGAAGTCTGGCGTGCACTGCAGTCCCTGGGTACGCCTCTTGTTTTATATGTAAGTTGTATTTAGTATTTATTTTTAACTAAATTGTTTTTTGTTGGGGACTTTATTTTTTGGCATGCGCTCTTACTGCTGTCATGTTTGCAACTGTTGCAAACAAATGGCTCATGAGTGCTGCCACAGACTCAGGGAGCAAGGCTGTGCCAAGTACATTGTGCATACACTGACTCAGATTGACCCCTGCTGTTCCTGAGACTGCCTGTATGTCACAATGTAGGAAGCTTACAGGATGTGATTGGCAAGCTGGCAAAGCAAATATGCGCGCATGTGCTGAAACCCCTACTGCAGCTGCACCCCCACCCAGTCCACTTCCAGACCCAAACCCAACAAGATGCCGAAGGGTCATACAGCCTTGAAGTCAGCTATGCACCTGCCCATGCACAGGAGGGGCAGCACGTGTGCTCAGTAGAGTCGGCAACCCTGCAGTGCCTTCAAGCCATCAAACGTGAGCATGCCACCGCTGCTGACCTACCCTGCTTTTCATACAATCACAATTCTAGGAGTCATGTTTTGATCTTTTGCTGAGAGTGTTTAATGCTGTTTTCAAGCACATTGTTGTGTCCGAGCTACTGCGCTTTTGATGGGGTCTGCATGTGCCTTGGCAGACCCTGCCATAGTGGCTATGTACGAGAGCATGCTCCTGTTAGTTCTTACACAGTATGGTGTGGACACCACCAAAGATTATATTGCAAAAGCCTGGAGCTGGTGCTGCGGGTAAACCCAGCAAGTAGCTGCAGAATGCTGCAGTCAAGCTGCTGCAATATGCACCTGCACAGGCATTTGGCCATGAATACAAGCTGCAGAGCATACATTTGGAAACGCTGAACACATGGTTCATGAGCTTGGTCCAGTGCTGTGGCCAGAGCTAGCATAACAGTGTGTACTTTGTTGCATGAAGCCTGAGCGATATAGCAAGAGTTGCTGCTTTGCATACAATGCGCATGATGCTTCTAGTACAAGCCTTTCACTGCAGTGTGTGTCTTGCAGAGCATGCATTTGGCAACAATGAGGAGATGGTGTATGAGCTTGGATTGGCGCTATGGCCTGAGTTAGCACAAGAGTATGTGGAGTGCTGCATGAAGCCTGATCAGGACCAGTTCACAGATGCTGCCCTGCTGCGCAACCTGCTGGACCACTTCAAAACAGCTGAGCAGTTTGAGACCGCAGCTGTGCGACTCCTGTAAGCAACTCACATGTCTCACTGCTCACGACCAACACGTTGACTGATTCTTTGGTTGATTGGTTGGCTGATTGGGGTGCTGTGAAAATTTGTTTTCCCATCTTCTGGAGGCCCAGCTACATGTGCTAACATCCTTGTGGTTGTCATGTAGATGTATGTTACTCTGGTAACTGGTGTTAGGGCCAAATGATGGCATGTTACGTCATAATTGATTCATACTAAGTCAGGCTGGATCAGACAACTCTCATACTGACTGCAGTGCTTCAGCAACTGCTGACTGTGCAATATGCCGTTGATTGTGCTATGCCTAGCATCTGCAAGAGCTTGCCACCTGCTCCAACTGGCAGACGACAGTAATTGCATATGTCCTATGAGATTGAGTGGCTGTAGATGTTGGTGCAGCACAGACCTGCAGTCAAATATACAGAGACCTGGAACAGCTGGCTTGTGTATTGAGATACCGGGCATGTTGCAGCGCACAACCTATGTGTGTCTGGACAGACTGTGTATGAACAATCGTGTCATGGTTGCCAACTGGTGGTCTCTTGCAGACATCAGGATGAGGGCAGGGCAGGCCCCGGGAGCCCCGGAGCTGGAGCTGGTGCCATGCGCATTCATGGGTTTGCACAGCATTGCATTGACAAGGCAATGCATGCCAAGCGCATGGAGGTGTGCCCCCACTTGGTGTTGGTTGCAGCATTGCATGCATGCATGCAGCTTTTCCTGTGGTCTTGTCAAAAAGGTTTTTCTGTGCATGCATGAGAGCTCACCATCATAACCTAGACTGACGCATGTCAGAATGCTCTGGCAAGACTGTGCTGTAAGCAATCATGCATAGTCCCCTGTAGCAATAAAGCGCACATTTACAAACTGTGATGTATGCTCTTGCTGCTCAAATACGGATTCCCAAGCCCACTCTGTGCCATTGGCCTGACTTTGCAGCAGTCATCAGTGATGTAAGACACAGGGGATGCCGTGCAACAGCGACAGTTGGGATGGCAGCCCTATTGCTGGTGCCAGCGCTTGCTTGTGTGACAGGTCGTGGAACAAGCAAGAGACATTGTGGTGAAGGACACACAGCTGGAGACTGCAATCGTCGGGGAGGACATTTTGCTGACGCCCAGGTCACCAGATGCACAGCCTGACGCTCAAAGTGATGCTCTGTTAGCAGCAGGTGACCATACCACTGCCCTCACACTGCAAACACATACTGTACTTCAGTGGCTTGTCTCAGTCCAGGATGCCTTCAGCTGTGCCAAGCTTAGGCATGCAGGGCTGCCTCATTGTCCAAATGTACTGCTGCCAGTGTGTGCAGTCCTGGAGTGTCAAGCAGTGCACCATTTGTACAACTACTTACAGCGCTGATGTACGCCGTTTGTTGTACATCAGTGTATTCTGTTTGCACAACAGTGTGCAACAGGTTACGCAATCTGCTGCACAACATTGTACACAGTGTATAACAGCAGGTGTCTTTGATGTTGCAAAGGCATCCTGAGGCCATTTATCGCATCAAAGCTTGCTTCCCGGTTCTGAGGAGGTTGCCCTTGTCCCTTGGCAGCCATGCTAATACCTACCAGTTCCGCATACTTCCAGTTCTGCATACTCCCATGCTTTCTGCATACTTCCATGCTTTCCGTAACCGGCTTTTATTCTAGGTGCAGCTGCAAGCTCATGGTCACCACACATTCACCAGCTGCATTCTTGTGTTCACCACATGCAACTTCCTAGTTGCAAGCCTATGTTAAGCACAATTTCTGGTTGCATGCCTGTGTACAACACAGTGTCTGCTGACATGCCTATGTATAGGACAGTTTCTGGTTGCATGCCTGTCTTTAGCACTTCCTCTATTTGCATGCTTTTGTATCAGCACGCGTAGTCTCCGGCCGAAGAGTGTTGGCACGGCAACAGACGTGAGTGTCAAAAGTGCAGGTCCATTTGCAGTCACCAAGTCCACACACAAGGTCATGCAGCTGGTCGGCGGCTTTGTGCAAGACGCGGTCAGCTCAGACAGCGCAGCTGTGGTGCAGTCCATGTGCAATGCTGTGCTGGACATCGTGCTGCTCTTCACTGCGCCTTCACCCAAAGCCCGTGACCAGCTTGAACAGGTCATACTTGGCAGTCACAGCTTACTCTGTTCTGCCCATAGGATCTGCCCATAAGATCTGCCTATAGGATCTGCTCATAGGATGTGCCCATAGGATCTGCCCATAGGATCTGGCCATAGGATCTGCCCATAGGATCTGCCCACAAGATCTGCCTGTAGGATCTGCCCATAGGATGTGCCCATAGGATCTGCCCATAGAACGCAGGTTGCCGTACATGGCCATGGCAACCAAGGTCAGTCTTGGCTGTGAGGTCGTTATTTATATAAACGTGGTTTGCAGCTGCACAGCTGCAAGCATCTGGGAGCACCCCACTTCTCAGCTCATGTATAACCCTGTGGTGGCAGCATCCAATGCTTTACTGCCGTGTAAAGCAGTGTACGATTGAACCAGTGCAAGGCACTCTTAGCGTCTTGTCTGATGATCTCCATCCTCCTGTGTGGCTGTGCAAATGAACAGACCAAGGTGCAAGTAGTATAGCTGGCTCCCTACAGCAGCAGTCACAGCATGCTTCTTGTTCGATCTGCTTGTAGTCATTCACCTTCTTCATCTCTTTCTTCTTCTTCTTTGACTTGTTTCTCCTTTTTCTCCTCCATCTTCTCATCCATCTTCTCCATCTGTCTCTTCATCTTCTGCCTCTTCATCTTCTGCCTTCTCCTCCTCCACCAAGCAGGACACTGAGCACAGCTGTTCTGCCTGCACAGCAACAACCGCAGCTTCTGTCTTCACTGCTCCCTGTCTCACCTTCTGTTCTTCTTGCTCCCTGTTCTCCCCCCTGTTCCTCTTCTTTTGCTCCCGCTTCTCCTCCTGATTCATCTGGCAGGCTCCTGGCTGGTGCAGGTGGCGCAGCTGTCCTGCCTGCACTACAACAACTGCAACTTCCTGGCGCATGAGTTGGTCCAGCTGCCCTTCATGCTGCGGCCCCCCATGGCAGCCGTGCTGGGCCACAACTGGCAGTTCCTCACTATAGCTGGCGACCTGAGAGCTGCTGGGCAAGCGTCCTTAGACAGACAGGTGAGTGTCTGCTGCCTGCTGCGTGTCTGTCCGTTGTAACATGCAGCAGGAAACTGTGTCAGGCAGCATGTTCGTTTTACCACACAGCAGGAAACTGTGTCAGGCAGCAGCTGCTCCTTCAGTACTGAGGGTGACCCTACAGGGAAGCCCAATGTATCTCATCCTTGGGCTTTTTATTAATCAAAGCCGAAAGGCATACTGGCTTCTTCCGTTTTCTTTTCTTTTCTACTGAAGGTGACCTGAGATCAGCTGGGCAGTCAGCTTTCGAAATCTTTGTATAGTGATAATCGTATCTACCTACCGTGTCATCGCAGTTTCCTGTTTGCAGTTACCAAGCAATACTCGAACAAAGCAGTTGATAGAGACAACAGGTGAGCTTCAGTCTGCTGCCAACCTTCAAAGCCAACTCTCAGTTTAGTTGTGTCGAGCCGATCTGCAAAACCTGCAAATGACAAAGGCTATAAGCAACTCTGGATGCAGCCCACTGCTTTACAGAGCCATCAGGATGGTGCAGGTAGTCAGCTCACAGGACTGTAGCACAAGTCTGTTGTCATCAGGCTGACCATTTGCTGTTGAGAACGCCCAAGTTTCCAGTTGCACTGTAGCCACTACTGTCCTGGGATGCTGGTAACTAGGAACTGAAGCAGTCATCTTCTTCAAGGTTTGACATCTAAATGCTACTGCAGGTGGACAGGCAGGCAAGGGAAGTAGTAGGGATTGTTGAGCGCAGCCAATGGCTTCAGACAGGTGACATCAGGACAGAAGGGCATCGCTGCACGCAGGGTGGTGTCCCAGGTGCTGCACAGCCTGAGCAAGCTGGGAGATGCCCTAGGCGGCGTCCTGCCCTCACAGATCTACGTACAAGCTGCTGGACAGGTCCTCCAAGCTCTGCTAGAGACTGTTGTAGGTAGGGCAAGGGATTCCCATGCCTGCCAGATGTTGCCTTTTGGACTTAGCTTTTAAACCCCCGCCTTTCATGTGCCATTCAAATGTTGGCTGGAACCTTTCAAAGAGCTGCTGAGTGGATGAATGATGGCATGTTCGCAAAAGTCTGCTGTGTCTATTATGTCAAGTCTGTGAATGCACCTCCTGCTGTCATGTGCTGCAAGGCAGGCTGCAGCATGTACAACAACACTCGCAAACCTAAAGCAGACATCGCTCTCTTCACTCCTAGCTGATGCCTGGGCAAGAGTTGCATGCTGGGGGGGGGGGGGGGGCCGGCGGGCCCCGCGCACCACAACAAATGTTGGATGCAAGTCCCTGGGGTGCTATCACCTTGCAGTGTCATATCTCATTGCGTGACAGCACTGTACATCTCATATGAAGAGGTCATATTGTAACACTTGCACTTCACCTCATGGCAATTCCGTGTCTGGTATTGCCTTGCTGATGCGTCTACAGTCTATACATGCTGAGCAAGTGAAGCTGACTTACACAATGGCAAGGTCCGGTGGAAATCATCATCTGAGTTGAGCTGCACACATGCACATGCTGTTGCACATAACCTCATGCAGACCTGCGATGCTTCTTCAAGAACACACTCCTGTAAAGAACACCCAGAAGCAAAACCCAAGTGTTGAGGTTGATGTGTGTGCATTTGCTGTTGCAGATGACTTGTTACTTATCAACGACATCTCAGTGGATGAGAGTGAAGACCTGCCCAAAATCTTGCGGCCCTTGGTGGAAGAGGGGCCATTAGCTGCGCTGGGTAGGGCTCATCAGCAGCCCAGTGCTGCATTCAGCCCTGCCACCAACAAGCGCCAGCTGCTTCAGACTATGAAGCTGGCAGCACCAGCAATTGTCAAGCTACAGGTGCCTCCTTGCACCTGTGCTGCTGCTCTGACGGTCTTGTGTCAGGCCATCAGATGCTATACAGGAAGAGTGTCCTGTATGAGCACCTGTTTTTGGTCACATTTTCAGTCATGCGCTCACACTTGCACCATCTGCGCATTCTCATGATGCTATGCTTTAAAGTGGGCATGGCCTGATGAGATGCAGAAACCCTTTGCAGGGTTGCTCAAGTGCAGAAGGTGCAATGCATGCTGACCAATCTCTCTGTCTTGGCTCTTGGGCTGCATTCAATAGAGCATATTACGTCTAAACAGCGCTTGTTCAGGAAGCAACTGCATGCATCTCATGAGGCCTGAGTAGGATCAAGCATGAGTTAGCTTTTGACCCAAGCATCCTTATGCAGGAGTTGCTAGAGCTGATGGATGTTCGATTGGTAGAGATTCAGGACAGGTGGCAGTCCGGCCGGCTGCAGACATGTGGGTTTGAGGGGCAGGAGGTTGTGCACCTTGTCAGGGCGCTCTTTGAAGACACAGAAGGCAGAAGGCGTGTTCTGCACATTGTGGCAAGCACCTGACATCAGCATCTGGTGCTGCGCATCATGCCAAGCACTGCACTCTGCATGTGGTCAATACATATAAGCAGGCTATGTAGATCCCACACACATTGCAAAATGCAGATGTTGCTTGTTGAGTGGTACCATGAGGCATGAACAGTGTGGCTGTGATGATGTTGGTTACTTCCCAAGTGAGCTTGTATAGGTAGTGGCTCTGATACTTTGTTCACAAGTCGCCTGCAACTTTACAGATCACGTGAACGCAAGATGTTGTAGTCAAATCTGATGTATTACACAACAGTGTTGCATGCATGCTGGACCGTGCTTGCCAAGATCTCAAATGTAATAGTACACACCACCAAGTTCACACATGCCAATTACGCAAATATCTCGCCTGGCAGCGTATAACAGAGTGCACACCTAGACCTGCTTGTGAGAGTTTGGGTCATAACAAAAGCTAAGACATTAGCTATTTGTGTTACGGATTTTACATATATCATGTGCAATGGTATACGCTGAAGCAAGTCTTACACTGGACTAGACTCTTAGACCAGACTAGACTGTTAGACTAGACTAGACATCTGTGCTCTTCAGCTGTCTGGTACCTGACAACCATTTGAAGTTGGTGAATATAGCAGGAATACAATGCTGAATACATTTAAAGTCAGATACAGCAGTGATTGATTATGCATGACTTGCAGACCTTTGAACCAACTCAGCAGCAAGTCAGAGCTGACCATCACTTGACAAGTGCGCAACAGTCAACACCCAAGCCAGGATCTCGAGTGGGCAGAGCCACAGTGTAACTCAGCCTACACCCCTAGCTAGCATAATGCTGCAGGCCATTTAGGCACTACACTGCTGGTGACATTAGTAAAATCAATGATTGTGGGCACAACACCAAGCTTTTGCGCTGCCTGGTAAGCACCATAATCAGACCAGGTCAGATTAACAAACTGAGGTGCATCAGCCACATGCTCAGCGTACTCCCAAGCCATGCTCCGGGCCAAACAATTTCCCTCGTCGCAGTTCATGGCTAGATTGTCAGCATTGCCTCTTGATACCAGATAGGCAGCCCAATCTCCACAAGTGCTTGAGGTGGACAAGTCTGTCAGGGAAGCTGCCACTGCAGGAGCTGCAGACGAACCTAGCAGATCGCTGCAAATGCTGCTGTACACCGTGCAACACACCAACGGTACAGTGCTTCCATCGGTGCCAGCAGAAACCTGAAACTGCGTCGCATCCGGCTGGCTGACAACGTCCAGACCTTGGTACGTGTCTTGCAGAAAGTGGCAAGCCCCTGTGCGTTGCACGATGCACAAATTGTAGTTCTCGTCACAGTCAAACTCCTGAAGCGACGTCACGGGACTTAAGCTGGGTTCCCGGGAGGCCCAATTCTCACATACAGCGCACGACAGCACAACAGCAAGAAGCACGATCTTCGCTTTGGACGTCCACGTGCTTCCCGACGCCTGCAAGCACGGTCCGGTATGCGAATGTGTTTTTTGAATTGGCTTTTGCCAACATGTACATGCGCATTGTGGCAGCGTATTTCTTGACAGGTGGCCTACTGCCATATCAAACGCGATCGGGCACGAAGAGCTGGTCGAAGGTCAGCACGCACTCAGCAGGCGTCATCGGCATACCTGAGGCATCCTGAAGCTGAGTATTTGCAACCTCGGACGAGCGCAGGTAATTCATGCAGACGGACGTCCTGGCTGCAGCGCGAAGTTGTTTGGGCAGCTGGATTCGAATGGTGACTCATGAGCAGGCGACACGTGTAACACTAATAGTCTGTACCACTGGGATATTCTCGACCTACCAAGCGGCTTTGTAGGTTTTTGTCAAAGCCACATACAGTTTGGGGTTGAATGTGCAACGCAGCTCGTAGTATGAATCTGCATATGTACAAACGCACAACTCACCACAATTGATGTGGTACAGCCTGTCAAAGTGAGCAGCGTAGTCCTCTGGCTCATCAGGGCAGTCTGAACGACTCAACCAGTGCTGAAGCTGTCCCCGCTTGCCGTTGTCTTTGCAAAGAGCAGTCAGTAGGGCAGCCCTCAAGTCATAGACAGGCATGTCTGGCCTCAAGCTTGACAGTCTTTGAACCAAACATTCCTGAAGGCTTGGAAGCAGTATGTGCAGCGGAAGCTGGTACGGCGTGCATCAAGACCTACTAAACTGTGACCTTGAAAATTGGGTGGACAACGCTTTTGACTTGCTACCTTGTTTTCGACCAAGAAGATCCAGAAATCTGTGAAACCTGCCTGAGTATGCTCTGCCGACCATCAACCCAAGCTTAAGGCAAGTCAAGCCGTAGGTGATTCAACAATGGCAGGCCCCTATGGGAACCTCAAACCAGGACCCTGTGCTTCTAGTCACACCCACAACAGGACCAGCCAAGTGTGCCTGCTTCCTGCACCTCGCTAGCAACCTCCCTAGCTGAAATCAAAGGGAGGAGAGCACTTAAAGCTTGACCTGAGCATGGGTTGGGCTAGGTGTGGAGGGTGTAGCTGTTCTGTATACTGACTCCACAAGTAGTCTTGCCTTGTGATCAGTGTGGCAGACAGCATTCTTGTCTGGCTAGACATCAGTGACAGTGCTACTCTCAAGAACTTGAGGTGCAGGCCTGCCTGAGCTGTGGTGAAGGAGAGCAGTTTTGTCTAAAGCTTTAGTGGGTCTAGAGACAAGCGTGTTACCATGCATGCCACTGGCTTACACCTTTGAGCACATCATCACAGAGGATGCCTTTGAACCAAGCGCTGACACACAACATTTCAGCTATACTCAGCGCATTTCAGCTCTGCTCAGCGTTGCCAGCAAACAGGTGGCCAAGCCTGGTTGCCAGCAAACAGGTGACCAAGCCTGGTTGCCTTAAGGCATCAGTTGCAGATCTGGTCTGGAAGTTTCTGTCAACGCTCCTGTAATAAGGCTTCATCAGCAGCAGGATTTCACTGTTACACATCTGCAGTGCCGGTACCGGTACCTTTCACTATATATGTATATGTATGCTTGCTCAACTGCCTCTGAGGCAAAGCAATCTACAGCTTGTTTTGAGGCCACAAGCACTTATACCAAGGTATTGGTGCAAGGAGAAGTGAAGTCATGCCTTTTGTAAGAAAAACATGGTTTCTGCCTTGCAATACATTCCAAGTGGATGCCACTTCTATTTCTGTTGATTGGCGTCCATAACATCAATGTCTAACAACCATACAACACATGCAGGCAATTGGACTGAAAATGTGTCAGTAAGCAGTGGCAATGCAACAGTACCACCAGCTAGATTTGCAGCTTTGACGCAGAAAAGTTGCACCCACGGGAAATCTTTGCAAGTGAGCTTGAGCGACAGCATGCTCAACTGCAGTTGCGCATTTGCAGCTCAAGATAAACACCTGATGAGATCATGTTCTGTGTTGGTCCCTAAAATTTTGCAACTAGCACCCAGCTCTAGGATACACTACGTGGCTTGCTGGAAATCATACATAAACCAGGTGTCTGATTTCAAATCAGTGATGTGTTGGTTTCAGGACATTGGCAGATGCTCGGAGGTTTTCAATAGGTTGGTATACATGCATGCACTGTTGCATAGTATTCTAGCCAATTGATCGCCTGTAGTTGTACCATCACAGATACTGCATTGTTGGGACTGATGTACACTGCATGTCCTGACACGTTGTGATCAGACTATCGGACTTCGTCTGGCAAAACGGTTCTGCTGCATTGCGTCAGGCCGTATCTACAGTTTGAGCAGAGTCAGAAGTTGCTTTTCCTTGAATAAGGAAGTCGTGAGAAAGGCCCATCCCAATTCATAGCCGTACAGTATCACGTGCATCCATTAGCCAAGCATCTTTTACACACACGTGTGCTATTGTCAAAAGGCTCCTGGTCAGTAAATTATCTGGAATATGCGCACGTTTTGAAGTTTTGATTCAGTGATGTACTGCCAAAGTACTACAGCAGGAGTGCCGATGTGGCACTCAAAGGCTAATCATGTAAGTGGATGAGGTCTGGATGATATGGCAACAAAGGCCTCTTGGATAGAATATTTGGCACGCTTTGACACGCCCGGGCACGAAGCTCTGATCGCCGCAGACAACTGCCAGCTTCCGTCTTTCATGGAAGTACGACCTGCTCGAAGGTGCTCAAGCTGTGGCCAGCAGGGACACAACGCGCGCACTTGTCTTGAGAAGGACGAGCGGATCGGCTCTGCAAGGCCACTTGACCATACTTTGCAAGAGGCCGCAAGTCAAGATAGATTTGAGCAGCAAGGCTCCGCAGATGGATCATCCCATTTGCAAGGCCCGGCGTCAAGACTCTTGGGCATCCAAGCAGCCAGCATGTCAGGTTCAGAGTCAGAAGCCCAGAACGTATCGCAGCTTCCGCATATTTCAAGAGAAAGGAGACGAGGTGCGGCTATCAAATTGCTTCAGCGTCTGTTGACCGGCCAAACACTTGTGCAGAAGCGCTCATTGCTCAGCTTAAGTTCTTGTACCTTGAACGACCACCTTTCGCTGCTGTACAGGTACACCCTGGACGGAGGAGGAACACAGGGCATTTCTTGCTGGTCTGGATAAACTTGGAAAGGTACGCTGATTCCAGAATCAATAGCTTCAGATCAGTGCTGCTTTCAGAATTAAATGGCACGAAGCAGACTTTGACCGCCAAGTGCAGGGTGACTGGCGTGGGATCTCTAAGGACTACGTCACGACTAGGACGCCAACTCAGGTCGCTAGCCATGCTCAAAAGTACTTTATAAGGCACAATAACCAGAGCAAACGCAAAAGGAGGACAAGTCTGTTCGACTTGAAAGCAGATGCTGAAGCCCTGGAAACGGTATGAAGCTGTACTTTCAGGTTGATTATTGCTTTATGAAGCCACTCTGCAAACTGCCTCCTAACATTCAAGCTGTGCTGAGCCTGCCCTGCAGCAGCTGTATTGACATGTAATGGACATATTAACAGTGAGCTGCTGTTTTCTCCCTCACACAGCTTGTCACCACTGTCCAGGGTTCAGCTGAAGCCACGTCTGCAACATGGCCAGAGAGGGCGCTGCAGCACTCCAGCTCAGTGTCAGGTCATGGTCACACTTTGCAAGGACACCCACAGCTGGCAAATGGTGTGGTGGACAGAACTCCCCTGCCATCTGCACAGCAGAGCAATGGTGCTCCTTTTGCAAGCCACATGTGGCTCCCAGCAGGCACGCTTACACTCTGTTCTGACTCCATGCGATGCTTCACCAGCAGCAATTGTTGCGCATAATCATGCTCGATTGTCTGCTTCTCACCTCTGTCGAGCATATGCGATACTTGCTGTGCTCATTCGTGTTACCTAAATACAAGGATTAGCTGGATTGGAGCAAACAATTGCCAATGGTCGTGGCCTGCACGTCGTCCTCTTCACATCGACGTTTGCTTCTCTGCAGGGCCCGACATGGCCTTTATGCAGCATTACATGCAAATGGCAGCGGGTCAAGTGGACCCGGCTGTGTTACAAATGGCACAGTATCACATGGCTGCAGCTCACGGTTTGAATTTCCCCAGCTTTCCTGGCTTCCCGCCACCAGGCATAGCAGAGCAGGTCATGGCAGCATATGCTGCTCAAGCGGCTGCCAGTTTTACGCCTGCCTGCTTCCCGCCATTCCCTCCCACAGAGCAGCAACAGGATCCTGCTCAGCTGCAGGCAGCAGCAGCAGCAGCTCTTGCTAACACCCTGTATGCCCAACAGCAGCCACAGGCACAGCATCAAGCAGCTGCACATCACACTTCTGCACCTTCAACTGAAGCTTCAGAGCAAGCTGCTACTGCAACCGCGTTTGCCCTGGCCCAAGCAGCTGCTACATACCAAGGCGCCACCCCTGCCTTCCACCAGCCTGCTGAACGAGTTGCACTGCAGGCAGGCTTGCATCAAGAGTCTTGCCAGCAATCTTTGCCACAGAATGGCAGGTTTGCTCAACAACCTGCCAAGCCTGCTGACAGTAGTCCCGGGGACAAGCAGCAGGGCCTCTCACTGTTGCCGGCAAGGCTCCCTGTGAAAGATGATCCAGCATTTGGCAATGGTAGGCTGTACAGACCACAGGCCTCGCATGCCAAGCCAAGTGTTGCACCGCCAAGCACCAAATTTGGGGGAGCCATGAATGATAACCTCCAGAGCGGAAGTGTACTGTCCACAAATTCCAGTTCAGAGTCTGTTCTGCCCCCTGCTGGCTGTTGCTTTGAGGCAGCAGGCACACACACAAGGCCCTTGCAGTCATGATAGTGATGGAGCTGCCATGCGTCAATGACGAGCAGCACTTGTATATTCTTTTTCTGGGGTGTCAGTAGTTGGCAAGTGTCAGTGTGACTTCAGCAGACGCGATTGCTGAACTGTATTACTATTTTCAATATAGGACTGTACGGATTTGGCATACCACGAGGTACTGTACGGTTTTGGACTGGATGTGCATCTACAGAGAACAGCAATGGCGTAAACACCTGTGCCGTATTCTTTCTTTATAATTGTATCACATCGAGGCTTGATGCTTGCTATGCGAGTAGCTGTGTATATGCAAATGGGCAGCTCAATGCTCACAGTTGGTGCTCAGACATGCAACATGCCCATATGCATAGCTGCAGGTCATCGGACACAGCATTTGACAGTCATTTTTTTGGGAATGCAATCTCATTTAGCAACCAACTTTCATAACGGCAACAATTGCTAAGTGTCAACGAAGCAGACCTGCTTCTGAATAAGCAATTCAGCAACTACACATTCACCGTCATGTGCAATATCATGCACTAGCAGCAACTTCTTTTCTGGCAGACTGCTTTTGTTGAGCCTGATGCCTGGCAGACACATTCATGTACAAGCCGTTTGTGGTGTGTATGGTGGCGCCTGTTGTCATGCCTATCTCTTGTCCAGGAGTGAGCTCAGCATCAAATTGGTGCAGCACAACAGCCACAGCAATGACTGCTTCCATGAGAGCAAACTGGTCCCCTACACATTTTCTGGGACCACCGCTGAATGGGATGTACCTGCAGCACCAAAACGTGATGCATGGAAATCTTGACTTCTGCTGTGGTTGGAACTCCTGTACAAGCTGTCAAGCACACACGCAGGCTGATTTGAGATCTCCGCCAAAACCTGTGCCATCATGTACAAAGTTGGCGCATTGCACTCAGCACGCTCAGCTTTGGACACACACACACAGCTTTGCTGGCAAGGGGTGAACCTGAGCAGCAAGGATGGCTGACCTGTAGTCTGTGTTCTGCTCATTGGGAGTGGGTGTGTCAAGACTAAACCGCTCAGGCTGAAACGCTTCAGCATCATCCCACACTGCTGGACTGTGGTGGATGTTGTATACTGATATCATCACGTCTTGGCCTCTAGGAACTGTGTATCCACCTGAAGCGTGAACAGTGAGCACAATCAGTCATCTTCTGAGAAGACAACAAGCATTCCAGACTACTGTTTGTCTTTGCAAGGTATATGACCAATAAGAGACAATAAACTCAGGGGTTCAAATAGATATACTGCTTTCCTAAGCTTCAGAGGCTGATGAGTGCAACACAGTCAGGGTCATCATTGAAGCCAGTGCCAGTGCTCAGTGATCTTGTCTCAAAATTTGTCCCTAAAGACCAGTTCAAGGTCTATCAGTACTGTGACAGTGTGGCAATGCATTACAGTATTACGGCATGACATGGTCGTTGCTTGTAGCACGTGTCTCTCCACAGGATGTAGCTCTGCAATTGAGCTCATGGTGTATGATTGTCTGTGCCGAGTAACAGTAAGGTAACTACGTGTATAAGCATCACCCTGTAACGAGTAATTATTCATTCATTCATCCATCAAACACATGTCCTTGAATCAGGCATTTACAACTTTGAGATTCTCATGGAAGTCCTGTTTTGGGAGTCAGCATTCTAGTAATGACATGTGGTCTGAGACATACCGCGCCACAGAGCTCTTCTAACAATTTGCACCATGAGTCAGCAAGAGATGAACACTACCCCAGGCTGCCGGGGGACCTGGCAAGATTACATCTGTTTGCAAAAAGCGTACAAAGCAGAAAAGGCTGCTGTACAAGTGTTGACGCGGCGCAGGACTTGTGTCAAGGAGAGAAAACACCTGTGAGTTTTGGTAACTTTTGCTTACTGTGGGACTGACAAGGATGCTTTGATACTGGGTGCATGCATGTAGGGTAGGCTGTAAGGCCAATGCAATGCAAAGACACAATGCAAGGACTGTACCGGGGAGCTCATCTTGGACCATGGCCCTTCTGAGAAGCACGGGTGGGTGGGGGTATAGCCGCATACTCTCATTCACGCATCGCATGACATACTTCAGCTTGGCATAGTCCTGCATGTTGGGCTGTTGCCGCTCACCCAGAACTTCATCAACCTCTTGCTGAGCCTGCATGGCAAACGAGACGTCTTGCATGTTGCAGCAGCAGCAGCAGCAGCAGCAGCAGCAACAGCAGCAGCAGCAGTGTTACCCAACATGCTGCTTAGCACTCTACAGATTTGAGCAACAGCATGTGCAGTACAGATGTGTACTTGTCCTGTAATACATTCGAGAGGTTAGCTTGCAGTGGGGCATGCAATGCCTAAATGACTGTCTGTCCCATTGTTTGTCTCCGCCAGTAAATGAATCTGGAAATTTGCCTGCATGTGAGAGTGGTCCAAAGCCTCGAAGCATAACTTGCAATTCCTTGCATGTTTTGCGGTCACTCAGCGATGCGACATCAGAGCAGAGGCAAACTAATCCACACAGATGAACCTTCTTCACAAGCTTCATGCCCAACAGCCTGACTGACCTTGCGCATTTGTGTTGGATTCTTTGCCAATAGGTACAGGGTCCATGTCAGAACAGAGCCGGTGGTCTCATGTCCAGCCACCAGCATAGACAACAGATCATCCCTCAGCTGATTTGCAGAAACTTCGTCTCTAGAGGCAATAAGGAAGCGCAGGATGCTAGGGTCGCCCTCATTGATGTAGCCCTCTTCAAAACGTGCCTATAGTAGACTCAGATTGTCTGTCTGTCTGTAAAAAGGGGCTGACAGTGTGTCTGCCATTGCTTGCAGCGCATCCTCCTCTTCGAAAAGCTCAACTTGTAATTTTAGAAGTGCCACAAGCAGCATGCATATGACAAGGCGTTTGCTCATTCAATGATGAAGCACAGGCACACATAGCTGAGGCTGACAGGTGCAGCATTATGGCGCTGGCTCTGATCAAGTAGTGACTCACAATACCGCAACTTGAGCTCAGGCAATACTTGCGCAATAATTGCAACAGCGCTGTCCTACGACTTACACGCAAGACTCAACGACCTATAATGAAGCACAACTGCGTGCAGCAGGCTGGTTCTGCATAGCGACAGCAACACACAAGGCAAAAGCAGTGCAAGCAAGCCAGGAAGACTCATAGCTTGCCTGCTCTTCAGCATCCACCATCTGCTTGCACTTGGCTATTAGCTCCTCTGTGGTTTGCCTGATTAGGCTCACAGCCTGCAGGGCCTTCCTCTGACGGGGTATGAGGGGGGCCAGGGCCGGGACCTTCCACAGGGGTAGCACATCTGTTGCCCTCTGTTCTGTCTCCTTCAATGCTGTGTACACTGCCTGCATTGTGCATGCACACCACTGCATATTCCTAAGAAGACATACACATCTTCCAAAGACAGGAGCGCCACTCGAGTGCTGACAATATCTACTTTTGACAACATGAGCAATCAATCTATGTCTTATTTTGTTGCAATGCCATCCTGTGCTCTGGCAATTTGCCCCACCTGCAATGTAGGTGCATCAGTACTACATTGACACAAGGAGAACCGCAAATGGCTTGTGGGTGCAATTGTGCAATATCTGTCGCTTTTTGGTGCTGCCTCCTGCCTGCATTGCAAGTCGTCATGACAATGCCACAAATGGTGCAATCAAGGGATACCACCAAGCGAAATGCTAGATGCCCTGCACTAAAACACAGATGGGTCGTGCACCATCTGCATGCAGTCTTTACAAATGCACAGCATAACAGACAGAGCTTAACAGCAACCTGCACAGGAGTGTGTGTATCTGAGCTCTCTAAGCCTCAGCTACATGTGGAGTCAATGCAAATGCAATACGTAGACACACAACCATACAGCTGAGGCAGCGGATGTACCTGAATGAGAGGGCTGTCTGTGTTCAGTGCGTTGAAGTCATAGTTGAAGACAGCTTTGCCGATGACGTCAAGAGTGAGCTGACTGAAGCAGGCCTCCATGTCTACTGGCTCTTTGGACTTGGATGCTGCCTGTGGGGGAAAGCTTAAAAGCCTTGCATCAAATCCATGCAAGGACTGGCTTTAAGTGTGCATGGAGATGTTGATGTCTGGTAAACAGTGGTCAAGCAAGCATACAGGTGCAAATGTTCCTTCGCTTAATAGGCAATGGGGACTTGAGCAGATGTAGCATCATTCTGCAGGAGATACTCACAGAAACTTTGTGTATAGTTCACTGTGCATGTCATGAGATGCTGTAGTGGAGTATGATGATGTGCCCAGAACCTGACCCAGAGTTTGAGAACTGTAAGACAAGTCAAAGCTGCTGATGGTGCACAATTCTGAGTGCAGATCAGGATTCAGGGTTGAGGGTTCATGTATGTTTTGACTGCAGAAGTGGACGGTGCAGTGATCACCTGAAGTTTTTGTGCCAAGTGCAGGGCTGATGGAGCAAAGACGCGGTCAATCATGGTGTTCAGATAAGCCTTATGCAAGGCAGGGTTGACAGCTTTCCGCCTCACCCTCCACTGATCCCCACCAGACACAGCAAACCCATCTCCAAAGAGAAACTGCGACACCTGAATGTTCAAGACACAGTCAAGCTTGTAGCAAAGCAGCCATTAGCACGTCAGGGTAAAGCAGATGAGCACTTTGCTTTACGCTTGGGATGGCACGCAAACATGCAAATAGAGCTGTTGTGACATGATGAAAAAGTTTTGAGGTGTTGCATGTTGCTGATTACTGATCAGCATAAGATGACAGACAATGCAATGTAACTGTAATACACATGAGACAACGCGAGCCAGCATGTCTGTCACTGCAGCTGTGTGTCCCACCTCTGCAACAAGACCTTTGTCATAGATAGGGTTTTTGGGGTTGTCACTGGCCCGTAGCACATGCTTGGCCGCCGCAGGGTCACTGATAACAAGGAAACTGCTGGCAGGCCCTGCAGATGTAAAGCCAGTGCTGAGGCGGTATAGCAGCAGTGAATTTGCCATGGGTGCCAATGCAACAGGTGCTGATGCATTATAATGTGAGGGAGATGACAGTGGTCTGACTGATTGTACTGTCTGCAGCAGCACCGCAGGCTGATCAGTTAGAAGGCTTGAAGTGAACCGCCAAAATTGAAGACAGTGCTTGTCAGTGTGCTGGACTGTATGCTCTCTCACTGAGTAGCATGCAATACAGCCAACGCCAGCAAGTTGTACTTGCAGCAATTGGTATTGGATAATGAAGTCCCAATGTGCTGCAGCTATTATATGCATGTATATGTTACTGATGTCATTACATGCAGCAAATTGATTGTAGCCATGAGCACATTGGCTACGTTGGGCTGCAAGCAGCCAACATGTTCAGCCAATTGAGAGCAGCTCGCCTGTAGGCAGCAGGTAAACAGGGCCCGACTCTTGCATCCACTTGAACAAGGCCTTGAACAAAGCTCCTCCCAGCAAATCTTTGATGTCATCTGGCTTTGCATCAGCAACTGGTGTGTCCTGCAACATTAAGAATAGGTGATGGCAATGTTGACCTCTGCCCATTTTCGCATGACTCAAGAGCATATGGCTTGAAAGTAGCAGCTCTACAGTTGTTATTATGTATTCAGTCAGCAGGACCAACTGCATTTGTGCAATTCTGTGCAGCAGTCAAGGGCAGTAGCGTACTGATTTGCCACCCCAGAGCCTTCCAAGCTGTGTCAGCCAACCAGGGCTGGTGAAGGACTTGCCAGCTCCAGCAGCGTCAATCATCTTCTTTTTGACTGCATCTACAGATGTGTCCAAGTCCACTTTCTCCTGTATGCCAGGTAGACCAGGTCTTGTATGTTGAAGCAGCCAGTGATCAGCTGGTGCACGGAACACGCTCAAAGCGACCATACTTATCGTTGCAGACACATCTTTGGAGCCATTGTGACAGCACGTCAACGTTGTAAGTGAATGGGCTTGCAACGCAGGTGACGTTCACGTCAGCTGGTCAAAGTTGTACCTCTTCTTGGACTATGGCCTGAACGACTGTACGCTTGCGATGCTGAGCTCTTGTATGTGAACGTGCAGGCAAGACTCTCGCTCGGCAACCGGCGGTCGCAACCAGATGTCCAACAACAGCAGGGGGCGGTGCACTGAAGCTCCTGTTACTTGTGCTTGGGAGCGACATTTCCCGTTACGGAGCTCAGCCGCTGAGATCGGTCCTGCGGTGCCTTGTTAACTTTGAGCTCTTTTTGTCAAACGATGCCCTGACTCTCCCTCAGTGCAACCACAGAAGCATTGCACGACATGCTCCCGATCAAAAGTCGATATGTCAGCGATAAGCTTCAGATGCACGTGCTCCTTGTTAGTCATTAGATGTTTGCATCCTGGAAAAATAGCACCTTCTTGATCACTGCGAAGGGGCGCCCTGACTTTGGCATCTTCGGTCCTGGGCTTTACCTCAGCTGCATCAGCAGTGTCATCACATTCAACTCTTTATCTCAGTATACACAGACGTCACTCGCTAGGGGGATCGCAAGTAGTTTGCAAGTGATCGCTTTGCCTGACGGGAACTGTGTGTGAGTCGTCGCTTTGCTTGACGCCCGCGTGTACTGTGTGATATTGGCGATCATGCATTCGCGTGCAAGTGAGGTTGCCTCAGTCCTGACGAGTCGCACACCCTGAGACTTTTGAGGGGTTGTTGTGTATAGTTGCGTTGTTGCTATGCGGACATGGCCGCTCTGGTCTTCAAGATCTTTACGCTCACCATCAGAACTGCTGCCAAGCCTTTGGCCGGCAGGTTCCAGGCATGGGTGTTGGACCACCCCACTCTCAGACCAGCTGTTGTCAACCTAGCTCAGGTGCGACCTGGTTACCAGGGTACTTGCAAGCCAAGTGCTGCTCATGCAACTACCTGCAGCTCCATGCCAGATTTCTGCCTGCAGAAAATGCACAAAATCGAGGTTGGCATCAGCAGAGCTGCTGAGGGTAAGGTCGGCAAGTTTTTTGTGGGCAATATGTCAGATGAAAGAGCCCTTGAGCTTGCCAGTAAAGTTGTCAGTGAAGGCTTTGTGTTTGGGGTAAGTCATGTTCTGGACATCTGGACAGACAGATTCAAGACTCACGCGCACTGGTGCAGCATGCTACAGCAATTGGCTTGCTGTTATAGGTTGGCGTGACGGTGATAGCATGGGAGTATGAACGGCAGCGTAAAAAGGATCTTGATAAAAAAGCCAAGGAAGATGCCTTCCGGCAGGCACTGGATCAGAAGTACATTGACGAGAAAACGGTGCTACGCCTTCTGCATCAGCTTCATCTGTATGCTGCAGCCAACAGGCACACTAGGCTCAGAGCCCAATGTGTTATCACAATAAATGTCTCCTGAACCTACAGTGCCAATGTGCTGCACTCAGTGTATTGGATGTTGTGATGATCAAACCAGCCTAAAGGACCATTGCAGCTTATCTTGTTTGATTGTGAGTCTGACCCCATTGTGATCTTGCAGCTGCTTGAAGAAGAGAATGCTCAGCAGTTAACAATGATCCTGTCCATGATAGACAGAGTGGACAAGCTAGAGCGGGACCTGCATGAGTTGCAGGAAGAGCGTGAAAGGCAGCGCAATTCAAGATGGGGAATGTTCAGCTTGCAAGGCCGCTGAGTCCAAACACTGTCTTCACCAAACCAGCCGTGGTGATCCGTGCATATAGCCTTTTACAGTTGGAAGTAGTCGTTTTTGTGTTTAGTGGTTTGTAGCACCCTCACAATTTGTTCCCTTGTCAATTGACGCTTTCAGCCCAGTTGTTGTACAAAAGGCACTGGCAGACTTGCATCTGCTTATTGCGCATATGCATGCTAGCCCCACAGAAATGTGAAGTTGCAAGACCTAGCTAGCTTCTGCAAATTTTCGAAGGAAGGTTCCAACATGGTGTTCAACAAAACACAAATAGGGATGTCTGCTTCATTGTTGACATCAAATGACAGCTGACCAGCTGCGACAGCTGAGTTGTCCTGATTCACTGTGCATCTGAGTGCAATGACAGTTGTCTTCATGTCGGGCGAAAGCAGTGTTGAACTCGCCACTTTGCACAGGCCAGAGTGAGGAAGCATCCATACGCACCGACAGTAAGTGACATGATGTGCAGGAAAAGTTGTGTAACCACGTCCGGGCCCTCGATGCATTGCATTCTACGTAGCAACTGGGAGTGTAACTCCTCTCAGTCAGCTTTCACAGAGTAAAGCAGACTGCAGCCTTGCTAACAGAATGTGTGCCTGAACTCTGCAGATCCTTGCGGCCCTCCCACCCAGATTTCCTGGCCCGAGCAATGCAGACCTGGTCATGAGACTTTGGTTAGGTGTACATGTGATAGCAACTTAGAGGCCAGCAGACACAGATGCAGTGGTCAAGAATCGTTCACAAAACCAGTGAACGCGTTTGCAATGGCGATGCATGCAACCTCGGCAAATCGAATCAAGCGTTCGGTGCGATGCACTGCGTGACTGGAGCATGTATAGACCAACGAACTCACCAGCAGTCACTGCTACTTCCCTGCATTTTAAGTCTTGGTCTGAACATAATTTGCTGGTGACCGTGATCTGACGTGTAGCAGCTGTGGGAAAACGCCATTTCGAATCGTACAGCTGTCCGCTTACACCCACTGAGATACAGGTGCAGATAATCAACCTGAAGGATGAGGGTGTGGGCTGTGTCAGACGTGCACACCGATTATGCGGAGAACCTGGCATGGTATCTTTGAAAGATTGCCCTTCACAATATAGTACTACCCAGGAGCGACTTTTCCAAAACAATTGGACGTCGTAGGTGCGAAAAGATGTCTGGCGAGACCGGGTCAGACTGCATGATCCTTGCTGGGGATGTCTCAGACAACCTGGACATCTTCAGAGCTACCTTGACCTGTTTCACTAGAAAGTATAAGGTAAGTTATGAGCAGAGTAGGTTGCCAGGCAGTACTGCTGTAAAACCCAAGTGTGTTGACATGCATGTGCAGTACGTCTTTTTTGTGCCGGGCAATCATGACCTATGGACCAGGCGAGAGGAAAGGGGCAAGCATACCAGTCTGGGTAAGTCTGTGCCAAGCAGCAGCTAGTGATGATGCACTCCTTGATCTCTTCAAGTGAGCAACGGCTGGTAGTGGTCACCTCTTGGCTCGGCAAGGCAGGGTATGCCAATTCTAGCCATACACAACACCCATGCTTTGTGTTGTTAGTGCAGAGAAGCTGGGGCTACTAAGGCAGATGTGTACAGAGCTAGGAGTCTATACCATTCCTAAATGCATTGAGGGAGTGTGGATAGTGCCTCTATACTCATGGTACCATGCCAGCTTTGATACAGAGCCTGATGTTCCAGGAGCAATTCCAGTGCAGAAGGTGGGCCATTGGTTGCTGTCATGGTAACTCGCGGTTCTTGTTTGCCGCATCAACAGTTGCTGTTTGAGGAGTTGGCATGCACAACCCAAAATAAGCACCAGCTTTGTACTCAAAGTGTCACATTGTAGTTCTGTGCTCACCCATCGAAATCTCCAAACCATAGGCCCCAATACGCTCATGTCAGTGTGCAGCAAGACTAGCTGTTACAACATAGCTTAAAACCGCGACAGCCTGCACCAGCAGCTTGTCAAGCTGTGCATGAACAACCTGTAGTGGAAATGCCTATACGCCTTATGGTGTACAGATGATGGTCGACTTCAAGGCTTGCTCCTGGCCAGAGCACCTAGACGCCACTGGCACCTCCCTGGCAACACACTTTGATGATATGAACCAGGAGCCTGTGGCAGATGTCATTTCAGCACTTGCAGCCCAAGCAGGTGGCACAGATGACAGGCCACCAGTCATTACCTTCAGTCACTTCTTGCCCCATCAGGCGAGTCTGCGTTTCCCATGTTGGTATTGTCACACGGGTGATCACGTGACTCGGGCAATCAAGCACTTGCCAGGCATGTTGCTAATGATGTTGTGTGCCATGCCATGCCAGTAGCAATGTGGTCGTCTCTGCTGACATGAACAGTAAGCAAATCTGCTGAAACAGACCTTACGCACGCAGCAGTAGGCAATTGTGCTGGTGCTGTATTAGTGACAGTTCTTTAATAGCAGAATTGCTGGGCCTGTACAGGGGGTTGAACTGCCTTCAGCATTCCTTGTGCGACCCATAGCCCAGTAATCATGCCAAGTCAGGTCACGGTCACAACAACAGTAGTGCAGTCCTGCAATTGTGCGTCTTACAGCTCATATCATACTGCTCTAATCAACACATGAACTAGAGTACAACCCTTACCTCAAGGGAGGCATCTCTCTGACGCATGAAATACGGAGATGTCATGTGCAGGCCCTTCTTCCCGAGAAAAGGATGTTGTACCAGCCAAACTTGGCCAAAGCAGTTGGCAGCCAACTGCTTGCAAAGCGCATACAACAGCTGAGACCTGTCGCGCACATATTTGGGCACAACCATTTCAACTGGGACTGTACAATTGATGGCACAAGATACATCCAGCGACCATTGGCATACCCCAAGGAAAGGAGGTACGGTTGTACTGAGAGCTTGCTGTGACTTTGCATAGCCATGTGCAAATTTCCTGCAGACAGTAGCTGCAAGAAAAGCTGGTGACACCAGGACCAGTACGTTAGGACCAGTGCTTGATGATAGCTTGTCCTGAGCACTCATGTGCTAGAGATTGTCGCAGCTTTTCTTGCTTTGCAGGAAACATGGATCTGGGGAGGAATGGCAACCTGCCCTCGTATATGACGCTACTTCTGGGATGTCACCACAGCGGCATGCCTATTGGAGCAGCTATTATGATTATCACTCAAGAACAGCTGACCATGTCACTCCAGCACCATGGGTGTCAACGCACAAATGACAAATGTCGAAAGGGGCTTGCAACGCATAAATCAACGTTGTATCTGGCGAGAAAAATGTCAAATGCTTCCATTTGCTGTGGCTTTCTTGCTTTCCCCAGATGTGCTGATTTGCATAGGTAGTGACCTAGGGTTTGCGTTGGCCTGAGGGCTCAGTCGGCAAGACCATCAGTATACTACATGCATGCCCTGCATGTACAGCCCAGATTATGTATGACTCACACAATGTGAAGACCAACAGAACCTCATTTACACTGGCAGATCCCAGCACCTGCCCGGCTGTTTGAGAAAGAAGTACTGTCTGTAGCATTTGTCTGGGGCTGATACAAGGCAAATATCAGCAGCACTGTAGCCTGGATGTGCTGTCAATGCAAGATATGACAACGACATGCTTTGGGTCAAACATGATTGCTCCTGGCACAACTGACATGACCCCTGCCTTGGCATGCGATATCTACAACACGCCAACCTATGACGGTGCCAAGTGCTCAGCCTCACAAGCAGGCTCGTGTATCATATGTCACACAAACTGTATGCACACGTTGTCATGCACGAGCTTCAACTCTGGGTAGTGTTGGCTGTCAGTTTCCATGCATATTGTTATTGCAGCTACAGGGTCCTGCTCGGCACCCAGGATACGTCTTCCAGTTTATGTGCATACAGGTGACTATGTGCAACCAGGTGACTATGCATGAACATCTGCTAGGCAAACATCAAACAGATGGGGTCAGTTCATTACAGCTGCACATAGAAATGCTGGGATGCAATACTTTGTCCCGCTGCAAGCATCGTATGCAAAGACAAAATGCATGTGAAGCTGCTACAGTACAAAAGGACCACTGAAAACAAGCCTGTCAGACCTCGGCGACAGTCACTCATCATCCAACCCTGCATGCTTTCAAAGGCTTGTGAGCACATGAAATAGATGCCTTGCAACGACTCAATAGCTGGTTAGCAGCCTGCTCAAGAAAGATGCACAAAGCTGTCCATGCAACAATGCACAAGCTGTTGCAGGATTGCAGCATGCAGAAGAGGACTTTATCCTGCAAAATGCTGTTATTTGCAAACCTTTATGCAAGTGCAACAATCAGCTGACCTGGCACATATACAAGTTCTACATCAAAGACAACAGGGCTCTTGGGGGGCACTCTGGGTCGCCCTGGCCCTGACGAAAGACCCTTGGGAAAGGCAAGATTGCCTGAAAGGACAGAGTGCCCATCAGGCAGCCAACAAATAAACTCCAATTGGCGTCAGGAACAAAAATCCAGCATTTTGCTTGACGTATTGATTGACAAATTGCATTAAGCCATGATTCATGCACAATGACTGGCAACTTGACCAATAACAGGTTTGATGTAGTAACTCATGCCCTACATGTTCTACAAGCTCTTGCACAAGCCCTGCTTTGCAAGTGATGACCAAAAGCTGCTAAGAGTGACCAGTTGCTGCTAAGAGGTGTCCAGTTGCTGTAAAGAGATGACCATTTGCTGCTGAGAGATGTGCTGATCATGAGACAATCAAGAAAACAGACAAGACGCCTACCTGGTATATACAGGCGTCGAATGCCGCCTACTTTCATGGTTTTCATGCCTTCATCTAGACCTGGAATGACCTGCAACAGCACTTACAGAGTCCAGCTCTGAGCAAGCTAAGCTTGTGGGCAAGGTGTGGTAATGTATGGAACGATGAGCACATCAAGACCAGCATCAGACAGGCTGCCAGGCAAACCTGCACGAGTTCCCTTACTGAAGTCTGCCTAAAAATTGCTGCGCAAAGTTGCACAACTGTAGTCATGAAACACTCCTTTGCTAGATGCACAGCTGCTGGCAGGTTACCATGATTGAGCTTTGCAAGAGGCGTACCTGACCAGCACCAACTCGTACATCATAAGGTTTGCCCTTTTCTAGACTGTTGTCAAAGATTGTACCATTTGGAACCATGGCAACATAGTTAGCAACAACCTGCAGCCAAAGAACGTGCATACACTACCATGTATATGTTTGAGCACATCATGCACAAGTTCTGCATACACTGGCGGTTTGGATGTGACCTTACTGACTTTTCCTTCTCAGGTTGCACAAACGCGGTGCAATGATGCACAGAACATGGCTGACCTGAAAGCCAACTGGTGGTATTGGGCCTGTACCCTCCTTGATCTCTTTATACTGAAGGCCAGACGGCAAGTTTACCATCTTAAGGTCATCGATTGATTTCATACACTCAGCGTTGCATAACAGCTTGTTGTCATCCTGTGCTTCCACAGGCAATGAGGTCGCCAATGCTGCAGACTCCCTGGGGATATTAACGGAAGTCAGCGGCTTGCCATGTCAGTGCTTGCACATCAGTACTGAAACTGTTGAGCTTTGAGGCAGCAGGGCTGTTGTAAGGAAGGGTGATGACGGGGCAGACCAGGATACTGTGAGGGCAGCTGCTAAGCTGGCTATCTGACTCAGGACTCTCCGTCTGTCTGGCTTGTTTGCCTCACCGCAGTCCTTCTGAGAGAGTGCAGACATTGCTTGGCATTTGAACTGGCATCGGAATGGTTGCCTTCGTGGACGACACGCCTAGAGTTAAATGACTCCAGTGAAGCCAAGTAATCAAATGCCAGAGGCAGGATAAATGCCACATGAGCTGGCCTTGACGTTTCATATACAGCGTGGACCTGTTACCTGGGAACACGTTGGAGCAGCAGTGACGTTCAAAACACCCATGCCAGCCATATCGAAGCTTCCCTGGCAAAGGCCTCAAATGCTAACTAGGCTGCTAATAATGCAATGACAGTCGCAACTGTAGACGCAAATAACGCCGAGATCACGATCTGGTGCCATGTTGCCACACTGGCATTGCAACTGCAACACGTGCTTGATTGAGTCAGAAGCTCACCAAGCGTGATTTCTCGTCACCCATTATCTCTCTCTGTTGCTTCACACGGTCATTATCGTGTCGCAATAACCAGATCCATCTGCAGAGCACGTCAAGGAGCACTGAATGACGCATACCCACAGCCAGAGCAGGCCCTGCTCAGAATTTCTGACCTTCATGCTGAGACCCAGCTTGACCGATACTGACTGGCGTGCCCTATAGCAATCATTACTTTTGTCGAAGCCTACTGCACTGTAGTATATGTTACACACGTTGTCCAGCAGCCTGTATTTATCGACAGCGACAATTGCACACCTACCTACCCATCCCTTACAGTCAGCATATAGATAGATGGAAGACCTTGACCAGCGCAGAGTTGCGATTCAAAAGCTGCAGCTTGTGCGGCGTTTCGCCCACCAGGACAGAGAACCCTGTGCGGTATTACCCGGACTGTACATAGGTAGTGCTGCCCTGAGTGTTGTCTGTTTTACCTGAGAATATACTGTCGAAAGCCCCATCCGTTATACAAGACGTCTGCAGGGGCTGGTATGTAACACTGTGCGTTGATGCCTAGGGCCTATCGGTGCTGCCCGGAACCTGGAGTCGCTGCAGAAGAATGGAATAACACACGTACTCAACGCCAGTCCGGTCATCCCGTGCTTTCACAAGCGACAGTTGCGATACAAGAAGCTCCTCGTCTATGACGACCCTGATGACGACATTGCTCGTTTCTTCGACGAGAGCAGCACATTCATACAGAAGGTAACATTGCTATATAAAGGAGTTTTGGCACAGCTTCAGCAGGACCTGAGTTGAGGAAATGATCCTGTTGACAGGCGCGGAAGAAAGGAGGTGTTCTTGTACACTGCTTTGCTGGCCAGAGCAGATCTGCTGCGCTTGTGGCTGCCTACCTGATCGCATGTAAGAACTGCTTGGTGCAATCAATTGCTCATGTAGCACCTGTACTGCGCTCATGTTAACAACCTATGACATACAAGCTCTTGCTGCAGACGAGGGCTTAGACCCAGGGGCAGCCCTGCATCTGATTAGACAGGTCAGGCCATGCGCGCAACCCAACGCAGGATTCACGCAACAGCTGTATGCTTACAGTCATAGTAAAAGACATGTCCTGCAGTAGCTGTCACAAAGACACTGTACATCATGGTTGTGGTATTTGTTCATCGTGTCCTGTACATCAGATGTACTTTTGAGTCAAAAGTTGTTGTACCATCACTGTGTCCTATTTGCCAGTAGTGCATACTGTATGAAGGGCAGCACTACTTCGCGTTCCGACAGCTGTACAAGCTGCTCATGTTGTTACTGATTAAATTGCGTAGCTTTGGCAGCTTTAAGGTATATATTTGTATATAGACCAGGAGTTGACCTGTGAAGCTTTTCACATTCTGCGAGATGCTAGCATAGATGTGTTTGCACTGATGTGTTAGGTGTGTAATCAACGAGACTGCCACTTGCAACTGTGCACGTGAATATTGTGCGTCACACAGACTCAATACTGTTACATGTTCACCCAGAACACACTCTGGTTTGACGCACACTTTAC
>JAABUP010000455.1_pt1 | contig 90620 bp, 90 predicted proteins | sample 5559201 | NCBI WGS metagenome assembly JAABUP01 (sample SAMN10711887, study PRJNA513373) | rock metagenome | isolation source: Antarctica rocks | place: Antarctica | reverse complement strand
TTTCGACACCCCGCTCGGCCGCCAAGGTCTCCCCCGACAGCTGGGGTCTGCTACTGGGCGCTCCGGTGCCTACCCAGACGGGACTCACACCCGCAGGCTTGGTCCAACTTGCAGGACGCAACATGACCGCACCCTAGCGTTGCCAGGCCGACTGGGAGCGGCGGCCTGCAAGAACCCGCCGGGCCGTCCAGGTTCCAACACGACTCGCAAGCCATCTCGCTGGCCGATCGGTAACCGGAGAAGCAGCGCTGGGCCGCCGCACTATCTGGCTAAAGTTTGGCAGTGCCCGATCTGCAGCGGCTGCGTGCTGACCACAAACCGGCGGTCTTCGCCTTCGAGCTAGCGAACCGCGCGTACTTCGCCGCCTCAATATCCGACCGCGGCGACGAGTTCTACGATCAGTTCACGGAGCGGCACAGCGCTTTGCTGGTCGAGCAAGAGGCCGGCAGTGGCGCCTTCTACGTGCTCGTCGACGAGGACGGTTCGGTACTGGGCCGGTTCAACCTCTACGACATCAACGACGGAACCGCGGCGCTCGGCTACCGGGTAGCGCAGCATGTCGCCGGTCGCGGCGTGGCGACTGCGACCGTGCGGGAGTTGTGCCGGCTGGCGTCGGCGCGGGTGGGGCTGCGTGAGCTGAGGGCGGCCACCGCCCGCGAGAATGTCGCGTCCCAGAAAGTGCTGACCAAGGCCGGATTCGTTCCGGTCGGCCCCGCCGGCCCCGCCGACCTCGGCGGTAAGCCAGGCACGTTGTATCAGCACGACCTGGCCGCCGGGTGATCTTGGTCAGGGCCGCTGGCGGCGTGAGGCAGCAGCGTGCCGTGGCCGGGGCTCATGCCGGCGACCCCGACCAGCGGGCCTGTAGGCGATGTGGGCACAGGCCGTCCCGGTTGACGAACGCCGCTGACCGTTCCTCTTGCGACACCGACCCCGGCCGCGATCAGGGGTCAGTCGAGCTGCTCAGTGCAGTCTGGCCCGGTCGCGGCCGCGAGGTAGCGCCTCGCTCGGTTCACGGACCAAGTCAAATAGATCAACAGTGCCAGGCAGAAGACCACGGCAACGCTGAAGAAGATTCGTTCCGGCATCGAATGCTGGATCACCGCCTCGATCGCTTCGCCGACAATGGCAATCCCGAAGACGACAGTGACGAAGCGCGCCTGGCTGATCGCTCTGGCCGCGGTCTCGCGTTCGACCGCCGCCATCGTTGGATCCTCGCTGGGCGTTGCACGCCGGACGTTGCGCCCGGCCAGACGTCGCTGACCGCGGGGAAGACCCGCCTGGATAGGGGGTTCGAATCGACCCTCCGAGTTGCGCATCATGTTGCGCACGACGAGAAAGCCCACGCCGATCGTTAACAGGATGATCACGATCGGCACGGCGATGGCGACGGCGGCGTTCACGTGATGGTGGGTTGGCCGGCTCTGGCTACCAAAGCCGAGCGTCTCAGCGACGGGAACGGCGATCGCGACGACGACGACGACGAGCACCATTGCCCTCCACCAGCGCCGTCGCGCCTTGCGCACGACCTCTTCCCGACCCGGCCAAGACGACTGCATCATGCGCTGTGTCTACCCCGATCACCCTGTGCGGCGCTCTCATAGAGCGATCGCCCTGCGGGACGCCGAACGGCTTCGTCGTGGCGGCCGGGAGCCCATCTGGGCTTATGGCAGGGTCGCGTTATGTCGGGAAGCGGTGACTTCAGGAGTCGGCCTGATTTTGGCCTGGACGCCCCTCCCATCGTCTACGGCTACGCCGCTCTCGGATTGGTCGGCGTGGGGCTGCTCATCGTGGCTGCTACGGCGATCTCCTCCTCGGTGCTGCTCGGCTGGGGTCTGTGGGCGCTCGTGCTCGGGTTCGGGGTCGCCGGACTGATGCTCTACAGCTCAAAGATCGGCAAGATTCGGGTGCGCGACAAGTTGCTCGACACGCTGCGGCTACGTGGCGATGAGGACGTGCTCGACCTCGGATGCGGCAGCGGCCTAATGCTGCTCGGAGCCGCCGCTCGGGCCCCGGCCGGCACCGCAACCGGCATCGACCTATGGCGCGCCCGCGACCAAGCCGGTTCCACTCGACAGCAGTGCCTGACGAACGCCGAGCGCCTCGGCGTGAGCGAGCGGGTGCGACTCACTGACGGCGACATGACCGACCTGCCCTTCCCGGACGGATCCTTCGATCTGGTCCTCGCCTGCCTGGCCATCCACAACCTCCACCCCACCGCCCGCCGCGAGAACGCCATCGGCGAAGCCATCCGGGTCCTGCGTCCCGGCGGGCAGCTGGCCGTCATCGACATCGCCGGCACCAGGAGCTACCTGTCGACCGCCAGCAACGCGGGCATGCGCAATCCGCGCCGATCCGGATACGTCCTCGGAATCTTCCCGCCCACCAGGATCATCACGGCTACGAAAGCAAACCAAGGGCCACCGGTAGCGACGTAAGAGTCCGCGACTCGTGACGATCCTCGGAGTCCGCAGAGGGATCCTTGACCGGTCGGATTGTTGCCGCGGCGTCGTAGAGTCGTTGAGGTGCGGCTGACGCGGTGGACCCACTCGTGTGTGCGGATCGAACGGGACGGCCGCGTGCTGGTCGTCGATCCCGGGGTGTGGAGCGAGCCGCGGGCGCTGGCTGGCGCCGACGCGGCGCTGCTGCGCTCACGCCGCTCACGCCGATCACGCTGACGTCCTGCAGCTGCGCGGGCTGGGCGTCCCGGTGTTCGCACCGGCCGACGCTCAGCTGCCGGACCTGGACGTCACCGCCGTCCGAGCCGGACAGACCTTCACCGCCGCAGGCTTCACTGTCCGCGCGGTCGGCGGGGTGCACGCTGCTGTCCTACCGGACCCGCCGGCATCGCCGAACCTGGGCTACGTCGTCGATGACGCCGTCTACCACCCCGGTGACGCGTTGACCTTGCCCGACGTGGCCATCGACACCGTGCTAGTCCCGCTGCAGGTGTCGTGGCTGAAGACTTCCGAGGCGGTCGAGTTCGTGCGGGCGGTGGCAGCGGAACGGGCCATCGGGATCCACGACGCCCACGTCAACGAACGCGCCTTGACCAGCCTGAACCACTGGCTCGCCGAGTATGGGGGCACCGACTATCGCTGGCTCGCGCCCGGAACCACCGCCTGGCCGATCCAGCCCAGCCACCACCCCATCACCGGATGGCGGTCCCGGCCCTTGCAGACGATGACGCGGCGGCTGACGGCTGTGCTGGTCAGTATGGTGTCGAGCGTGGCACCGGGCGTCGGCGGGTGCGAATCGGTGTGCAGCTGGCCCAGTACGACGCCGAGTATTCGGCCATCCGCCGAGCCGCGGCTATTGCCGAGGACATGGGCGTCGACGTCCTGTTCAACTGGGACCACTTCTTCCCGCCCGGCAACGGCTCAGACGGTCCGCACTTCGAGTGCTGGACCATGCTCGCCGCGTGGGCGGAGTCGACGTGCCGGGTGCAGATCGGGCCTTTGGTCAGCTGCAACAGCTACCGCAACCCAGAGCTGCTCGCCGACATGGCCCGCACGGTCGATCACATCAGCGGCGGGCGGCTGATCCTCGGCATCGGTGCGGGGTTCAAACAGCGGGACTACACCGAGTACGGCTACGAGTTCGGGACATCGGGTAGCCGCCTGGCCGATCTCGCGCAGTCGCTGGTCCGGATCGAGGCCCGGTTCGCCCGGTTGAACCCTGCCCCGACACGGAAGATCCCGGTACTCATCGGCGGTGGCGGTGAGAAGGTCACCTTGCGCATCGTCGCCGAGCACGCCGACATCTGGCACACCTTCGCCCAAGGTGACGCCTTCGCCGGCAAGACCCGAGTCCTCGAGCAGCACTGCGCACGCATCGGCAGAGACCCCGACGACATCGAACGCTCGGTCCTGGTCGGTGGCCACCCCGACCAGGTCGCAGACCCGCTGCGGGAGACGGGTGCCACGCTGTTCGTGCTTCTCACCAGCGGCCCCGACTTCGACCTCGCCGCACTACCCGAGTGGCTTGCCTGGCGCGACCGGCAGAACGCCTGAGACCGGTCGCCCTCCAGGCCCGGACCCTCAATCCCCCCAAGCAGGGCCTGCGTCAGATGGGGATCGGTGACCGGTTCTCCGCGGACGGCGGCTGGCCGAGTCGCACGCGGATGGCCGCCAGGGCGGCTTCGGTATCGCTGCCGTCAATAATCGTTCGGTCGCCGTCGCGGTCGACATCCCATGGCTGGTAGTCCCAAGCACGGACCTGGTCCCACGTCGGCACCACGAGGCGCTCGAGATCGCTGCGCCGCTGCTCGAGCCGCCGCCGGTGCTCGCGCAGGTCGTTGCGCACGACCTCAAACACGTGCACCGGCGCACCGGCAGCAACCGCCGCCGTGCGCCAGCCTGCGCGTGCCTCGGCGACCGGGCTGACCGCGTCGACCACGACAGGTGTCCCCACCGTGAGGCAGCCCGCGACGACGCCCTGAGCAACGAGGTATCCAACCGGACCGAGCGGGGGCGTCAACTCGCCGCTGCGGACGATGGCGGCCTCGATCGCGTCCAGCCGCACGACTGCTGCCGACACCTCGGCAGCCAGCCGATGCGACGGCCCAGAGCGGCTGCCTCGTCGTCGGTCAGGTCCATGACCGTGGGCCGGTGCTGGCGGGGAATGATCAACGTGTGTCCTGGCATACCGCCGAGCGACGCGGGAGCGAGGATCACCTAGGTGAGCTGATCCTGCGCGATCACGGCCGGCGGCCCATGAGGGGGGTCGATGCCGGCGAGGTTGTCGCAGTAGGAGCAGCTCGGCGGCGTGGGAATGTCGATCGGCGCGCCCACCAACCTAGGTCGGTAGCGGATTCCTCGGTAGCCTCCGGAGGGTGGGGGGCTACCTGGATCGTCGGCCGCTGGGTGCGCGGGTCTCGCTGTACGACTACCAAGTGGGTCGCGTTGACCTGCCCGGGGAGGCGTTGCGACTGCTCGGGACACCATCGGGGCCGATCGTCGATGTCGGCTGCGGGCTGGGCCAGTACGTGGACCGGCTGACCACGGCGGGGATCGCGGCCTACGGCCTGGACGAATCGCCAGCCATGGCTCGGGACGTGCGGGGCGAGGCGACCCGGCTGCCCTTCGCGTCCGGCTCCTGCGCCGCCGCGTTGGCCATGCACACGCTGTATCACGTCGCCGACATACCCAGCGCTGTCCGCGAACTGCGGCGCGTGGTCCGCCCCGGTGGGACCGTTCTGGCCAGTGCAAACGGAGCCGAGGACAAGCGGTCGCTATATGCGCTTCTGGGGCCCGGGCGCGAGGTCGCGCTGGAGCTGGGAGCACGGTTCAGCTTTGATCACGCCGGCTTGCTGCGCGAGGCGTTCGACCAGGTCGAACTCCAGACGTGGGAAAGGGAGATCGTGGTGCCCACCCCGGAGCCCATCGAGGCGTATGTGGCATCGACGGGCGCGGATCCGGAGGTGCGCGAGCAGGCGGCGGCCCAGGTGCGGGAAGTCATCGCCCGCAACGGCGCGTTCCGCACGACGAGCGTTGTCGGCATCTTCGTCTGCCAGTGACCTCCGTCCTTCCCCTGTGTACCCAGCAGACGAGCACGTTGCTGCGATCAGCCCGGTGCTGCGTCGCACGGCGCAGGCGATTTGCGTCGGTAACGAGTGGCTCGGCGGCCTCGATGCGACAAGGTCGTCTTCCCTGTTCCCGGCAGACCTGCGAATACGACGAGCACGCCGCAACTATGACTCCGACACGGGAGGACCGGAGCAGGATCCCCCGTGGAACAAGATTGGCTAGCCAGCAGCTGGCCCGGTCGGTGCTCCGTAGACCGTTCGCCCTACGGCACAGCCGACTGGGCCAGAACGTGGCGATCGAGCCACCGGGCGACGCCGTCGTCGTCGTTGCTGGGGATGACTTCGCTGGCGACGGCGACCAACTCCGGCACGGCGTTGGCGACGGCGCAGCCATGGTCGGCGATCTCGAACAGCGGAACGTCGTTGAGGTTGTCACCAAAGGCGACGACCGCGTCGGCACTCAGCTGCCGCTGCAGGCGACGGGCAGTGGCCGCTTTGGTCGCCTGCCTGGAGGTGACTTCGAGCCACCACTGGGTTGGGCGGTAGCCGTCCGGACCCACCGTGATGAAGCAGTCGGGCAGCCACGGCGCCAGCTGACGGTGAAGCTCCAGCACTTCCTGCTCGGCGCCGATCAACGTGACGTAGAAGACGGCAGCGTCGTCGAGGGCGGACCAGTCCGGCAGCGGTAGCAGGCGAGGATCGTCCGGGCGATCGGCGGCGAAGGACTGGATGTAACCGTTGGCGTGCGGCGCGCGCCAGCACACCCGATCATGTCCGTCGAGCAGCGCGAACAGCAGCGGCTCGAGTGACGCGTGGGCGGCGGTGAGCGACACGATTGCCGCGATGCTGTCGGGATGGACCGCTCGAACAGCAAAGGCTGTGCCGTCGTGGGGATCGGCGAGGACGGCGCCCCCGTAGGTGATCAACGGCAGGCTGAGACGCAGGCCTGCTGTCACCCGCGCGGTGGAGGTGAAGGACCTAGCCGTGGCGACCGTGAACCGGTGTCCGGCGGCGACGAGCTGGTTGACCACGTCCGTGGTGCGGGCGCTGAGCGTCGCGTCGCTGCGCAGCAGTGTGAAGTCCAGATCGCTGACGAACAGCGTCCGCGGCCCGCAGCTGCTGCCCCACCTCACTCGCACATCCTCGCAGCACGGCCTAGCACTGCTGCCGCCAGCGCACCCCGATAAGGATCGAGATCCGCGACACGAACACCGCCTCGGGCTGCGCCGTCGCGGGAACGGCCAGCGACGCATCGCGTGCAGAATTCTGCGACCCGTTCGGCCGGCCGGGTGTAGCGCAACTTGGCTGGGGTGCCGTTCAGACCTGATTCAGTACGCCCACCGATGACCGGTCAGCGATCGGCTTGCGGCGCGGAAGCACGGGGGGGGGTTAGCTTCGGCCGTGTGGTTCAGGCTTTTGATCATCGACATGCAGTCGGCACTGGTACCGAACCTCTGGCGGGGTGAGGAACTAACGGACGGATCGCGCTGCTCGCCCAACGAGCCCGGAGTCAAGGTGCCCCGGTCGTTGCCATTCAGCAGACTGGACCAGCACGGTCACCTTTCGACCCGGCCGATCCCGGTTGGCAGTTGAGCCCCCGTTTACACCTGAGCGACGAGGACCTGCGGGTACACAAGAGCGCTACCGACAGCTTCTTCCGGACCGACGTCGCTGAACTTCTAGCGAGGCGCAACGTCGATACGGTAGTGATCACCGGCGCGGCTACCGACTACTGCGTTGACGCCACCGCCCGGTCAGCGCTCAGCCACGGATTCGACGTTGTCCTGGTAGGAGACGCTCACGCACCGGGCGTTGAGAGCGATACCGGCTTGACGCCGGAGCAGATCGTCGCCCACCACAACCAGATCCTGAGCCAGGCCATTCATCCCGGCGGCAACCTTCCCGTCGTAGCAGCTCACACAGTGTTCATCGACACCTGACGCGCTGCCGACCGAGACCGCTTCCGCCGGAGTTCTCGTAGGCCGATCCCCAGTGAAACAAGATCGAGTCGGGCCGCCGCGGCCGGCCGGTGCGCCGGTCGCCGTTCGGCAAGCGGACAGGCGCGACCATGAGGACGTGACCCTCGACGCCGGTGGACAGCCGCAGGCCAGACCGCCCGCTCAGCGGGTCCTGCGCCGCTCGTCAGCGCCAGTGCACGGGACGCTGTTCAGTCCCGCCGAGACGGCGCCGATCGCCGGCGTGATGGTCATCGGCGGGTCGGGCGGGAGCGAGCCTTCCTACATCGCCGAAGCCCTCGCCGCCGAAGGGTTCGCGGCGCTGTCTGTCGCCTACTTCGCCCGACCGGGCCTACCCGCCACCCTGTCGAGGATCCCCCTCGAATACTTCGGGTCTGCCCTCGAGCTGGTGCGTACCGAGCTTTCCCCCGGCGTCCCGATCGCCATCATCGGCATTTCTCGAGGCAGCGAAGCGGCCCTGCTCACTGCCATCCACCTCGAGCCGCCCGTGGCTGGGGTCGTAGCGAGCGTGCCGGGCAACGTCCGTCGCCGGCGGCATCCCCGACGGCCCTGCATGGCTGCTCGACGACCGGCCCCTTACCTGGACCGATCAGCCCGGGCCGAGCTGCGACAACCCGGCCGCGGTCATCCCCGTGGAGCAGGTTCCTGGACCGATCCTGCTGGTCGCCGCCGGGGCGGACACTGTCTGGCCCTCGGCGGCCATGGCCCGAGCCATCTCCCAGCGGCTCCGGCGGCACGGCGACCGCCAGGGGCACGTCCTGCTTAAGTATCCCGCCGCCAACCACTCCCTTGGCTACCTGATCCCCCACCTGCCTGCCGGCATGCTCCCGCCCGGACTGGACGACGACGAGGCCACCCGCACCGCACGGACCAAAGCGTGGGCGGAAGTGCGGGAGTTCCTCCGCCATCACCTTCCATAGCCGGCCGGCTTGCAGCCCCGAGCCGTGCCCGGTGACGGATCCCGAACCGGAATGTCTCGCGGGGTTGATGAGAGGGTTTTAGGCGTGATCACCGGTGCTCGAGTTGCGATCACCGCTCCCGGTCGCCTGTTCGGACCGCACGCCCCGCTGCTCATGTTCGCCGGAGGCGCCGCAACCGATCGAGGAGCCGAACTGCGCCCTCTGACCTGGCCCGACAGCGAGTTGGCCGCCGCCGAGCGAGACGGCCCGACCCGGCTGAATGGGTCGAAGGACAGCTCGGTGCGCAGCTCCCTCCGCCATCGGCCCCGGGCATGTCACCGCTGATCATCGGCAAGTCGCTGGGCAGCTACGCCGCGCGCATCGCAGTTGACCAAGCCGCGCCGGCCGGGTGGCTGACGCCGCTGCTGCACGATGCGACGGTGGTGGACGCGCTGCGTGCCGCGACCGCCCCGTTCCTGCTCATCGGCGGAACTGCAGACCGGGGAGGCGTGGTCGACGTCCGTGGCCCATGAGCCGATGCCGCACGTCTTCGAGATCACCGATGGCGACCACGGGCTGTACGTGCCAGGGCCACTGGCCAACTCGGCTGCCGTCCTTGGCATCGTCGCTACCGCGGTGGAGCAGTTCCTCGACCAGACGGTCTGGCCCGACTGAAGACCGGTGGTCTGGACCGAGGCCGAGCCGTCGCAGCTGATCATCGTGTGGCACTATCGACCGTCATGGTGTCAGTTCGCCGAGCGACCTCGGCTGACGTCGATTCCGTGCGGAGGGTCGGGTTTGCCACTTGGCCGGCGACGTACGGGCCGTTGCTTGGCGAGGAGTACGTGCAGCGCGGCTTGGCTACCTGGTGGTCGGCTGATCGCGTCTTACGCGGGATCACGGACAACACCACGTACATCGCGCAGGTCGGCGACGACGCCGTCGGGACTGCAGTGGTCGGGGTGCTCGGGGGCACCCCCATGCTGTGGAAGCTCTACGTGCTGCCCGACCACCAGAAGACCGGAACCGGCCGCGCCCTGCTCGACGCCGTCATCGCCGGCCTCGACGAGCGCGCCGACCGGCTGTGGCTCGACCACGCCGAGGGCAACGACAACGCACACGGCTTCTACGAACGGCACGGCTTCCGCGAGCTGTTCCGCCACCAAGACGAGCATGGACAGCGCGAGGTACGCATGGAACGACAACTTCGCTGAACCGGACATCGAAAGCGGCTCCGATGACGGAAAGTTTCGCGGTGAGGAATCGCTGACCGGCGACCGCAGAGGATCGCTGACAGGCGCCGGTGTACTACTCGGATGGCGCGTTTAGGGACACAATCGAGCCATGATTGCGCGCCTGAATGCACGTTGCTTCCTCGGTCTGGTCGGGGTGTCTGACGCCGTGGCGGACCTCAGCGATCTGGCCGCGGCCGAACGCCGCGACCTGGCCGACTACCTCGAGACCCTCACCGAGGAGCAGTGGGAGCAGCCATCGCTGTGTCCCGGATGGACGGTGCGCGACGTCGTAGGACACCTGCCCAGTTACGACGAACTCGGCTGGCCTGCGGTGCTGGCGCTGTTCGCCCGATCGGGGTTCTCGCTGGCCCGCTGCAACCAGCTCGGCGTCGAGCACAGCCGCCGGCTGAGCACCGAACAACTGGTGGCGAGGCTGCGCACCCATGCAGTCCCCCGTGGCATTACTGCGATGTTCGGCGGCGCCATCGCGCTCACCGACGGAATGGTCCATCACCAGGACATCCGTCGGGCACTGGGCCAACCACGGACGGTGCCCGAGGGGCGACTGGTCGCGGCGTTGTAGTTCCTGCCGCGTGCGCGGGTACTGCCGGCACCGGCGAACATCCGCAACCTCCGGCTGTTCGCGACCAACGTCGACTGGAGCCATGGAACCGGCCCTGAGGTGAACGGCCCCGGGGAGGCACTCCTGGTCGCCCTCGCGGGGCGACGGCAGGGACTGGCGGACCTCAGCGGCCCCGGCCTTGCCACACTGGCAGAGCGGGTGGCCGGCGCCGGCCGCGGCGGGCAGCAATAGGAACGCACAGGCAGCCGAACGTCAGCCGGGGACGGGCGGGCCGCGATGACCGGTGTCCAAACGAGGTGATCACCGCCGTCCCGCAGAGCGAACGGTCACCGGCGCATCGGCCGGGTCATCTGCGGCTCAGCGGATCTTGTTTCCACAAGGGATGGTCTATCGGCGCACCTTCGTCATGAACCGTTCGTAGTGCGGGTCGAACCGGGCCGGGTCTGCGGCAAGGACTTCGGCTGGCGTCCACCAACGCGCCTCGGTGAACTCGGTCCGGTCGATCGTTAGCGAAATGTCCCGCTGCCCCACCAGGAGGAACCACAGGCTGACGTCGAGGTGGCCGCGGTCCGCGCCGGTGGTCCTGGTGACCGTGATGAACGACGGTCGAGCGGGAACCTTGACGAACACCGGCTCGACGGCCAGCTCTTCGCGGGTCTCCCGGCGGGCTGTCTCGGCAGGGTGCTCATCGGGTTCCACGTGTCCGCCCGGCGGAAGCCACAGGCCCGCGTTGATGTGGTCCACCAGCAGGCTGCTGTCGTCAGCCGGATCGATGATCGCCACGTAGGACACGAGGTGCCGGTCGGGGGTCGCCGGCTTGACGCGCCGGAACACGTCGTCGGTGGTCTCCAGCCAACGCAGCGTGTCGGCCCGGTGCTCCACCTCCACCGCGTCCCCCGGTGTAATGCCGCGGACCAGACCGTGCACGACCTTGGTGGCAGGGAGCATGGTCGACCTTCTCAGGCCGCCCCGGGCACCTGCCACCGCGGCCGCGTAAGGACCGGTCAGCGATCGGCTTGCGGCGAGTCACCAGTGTTCGATGATGGTTGACTCGGGTGGATGTCCGAGCCGGTATCGGACCCGTACCGCCGGAAGCGGGCAAGCTCGACCTGCGTCAGGAGGTCGACTCGATGAGCCACCCGACCTCTGCGCTCGATCAGCCGCGGCTCCAGCAGGTGCTGCGCACCCGCACCGTCGGCTGGACGTGGCAGGCGCGCGACATCGACAGCTACCTGGCGGACCAGGTGGACGATGCCACCGAGCGCGACGTGATCGGACCGCTGCTGGCAGCGAGCGGCGGCAGCGGAGTGGTGCTCCACGGCGGCCGTGAGGTCGGCCGTTGGGGTGACCCCGCCGTGCCGGAGATGGCGTTCAGCGCAACCAAGAGCGTCGTGTCCGTCGTCGCCGGCGTGGCCTACGACACCGGTCTGCTGGTCCCCGACCAGCGGGTGCGCGAAGTCCTCGATCTGCCCGAGTTCGCTGCCGGTGACGCCCGGGACATCACCTGGGAGCACCTGCTGCAGCAGACGTCCCACTGGGAGGGCACGCTGTGGACCAAGCCCACGTCCGTCGATGCCCAGAGCTTCCGCGAAGGCACCGAGGTCCACGGCACACCACCTGGGCAGGGCTGGGCCTACAACGACGTCCGGATGAACCTGCTCACCTACGCGCTCACCGCCCTGCTCGGCCGGTCCCTCGCCGAGGTCCTGCGGGACGCGGTGATGACACCGTTGGGCGCGTCGTCGTCCTGGTCCTGGCACGGATACCGCAACTCGTCCCTGGACGTCGCAGGCACCGCGGTACCCGTCGTCAGCGGCGGCGCCCACTGGGGCGCCGGCCTGTTCATCTCCGCCGCCGACCTCGCGCGCATCGGCCAGCTCTACCTCAACCGCGGCCACGCCGCCGGCCGGCAGCTGATCAGCACCGACTGGATCAACCGGTCCTGGACGCCGTGCCCGGTCAAAGCCGAGTACGGCTACCTGTGGTGGCTCAACAACGACCGCACCCCGTGGCCGACCGCTCCCACGACCGGGCGCAGCGCGCGTGGCAACGGCGGACGACACCTGCTGTGGATCGACCCCGCCCGCGACCTTGTCCTCAGCTCCCACTGGACCGAAGACGTGCCCAACCTCCTCGCCGACGTGTCAGCAACCATCACGCCCACCAGCACATGACACGCGAAGACTACCCGCGCCCTGCTAATCGCCATCGGAGCCTGACCGGACCCGTCCTACAGAGGATTCCCTTACGGGAGGGGTCGCCGTGGTCGGGCGGTACGGGGTAGCTGTGCCCTACAGCGCTGCGCCAGGGGCTTACTCCTCCCCTCGTGAACGATCGGTGAGGGAGCTGGAGCGCGACACGACCGCGCGGAACTTGCTTGACGCGGCTCGCAACGATGGGGGCATGCAGTTGGTGCGCCCGGCAGTCGAGTACCTCGCGAGCTATCGCGCCGCGCTCGAGCGTGGGTGGAGTCCCAACACGATGGACCCTGGCGCGGGCCGCGTCGAACTCGAGCGCGCCAAGGCCGACCCCGTTGCGTTCCTGGCCACTCAGGACGACCCCGAAGGCAGCGGCGAGCCGATCACACTGCCCGACGGCTCTGTCGTGCCGAGGTTGCCCGGCTACCGAAAGTGGATCTGGGACGACGACTTCGGAGGCGTGATCAGCGTGCGCTGGCAACCCGGCACCGCAGCGCTCCCGCCACACGTACTTGGGCACATCGGCTATGCCGTCGTCCCCTGGAAGCGCCGCCGTGGCTTGGCGACCGCCGCACTGCGGGAGCTGCTGCCGGAGATCCGTGGGCTCGGCCTGCCCTACGTGGACCTCACCACAGACGTGGACAACCTGGCATCCCAGAAGGTGCTCACCGCTAACGGTGGGGTGCTGGTCGAACGCTTCACCAAACCGGCCGCTTACGGCTTCGACAGCCCTGCACTTCGCTGGCGGATCGAGCTCATCGAGCAAGGCGTGTGAACGTCCGGTAGCCGATCCGCTGACTGGCACGCCGAGGCCGTCCAGCTACGGTGAGATCGGTGCAGGCACCAACATGATCTCGGAGCAGGTTGAGCGGCGATGACATCAAGTGAGTACGGCAGGTACTGGAACGTGACGCTCGCCGAGCGGGCCGAATCGTTCGAATGTGACAACGCGATGGACGGACACACCGATGTCGAGCGATGGATCCGCGCGATCGACGTCGATGCACCGGTCGAGGTCACCTACCGCTGGCTGTGCCAGTTCAAGATCGCGCCTTACAGCTACGACTGGATTGACAACATCGGGCGGCGCAGCCCCAAGACGCTCACCGCCGGCGCCGGCGACCTCGCCATCGACCAGCGCTTCCTCGTCTTCCGGATCACCGCATTCGCAGCCGACGACCACATCACCGGCCGGTCACGCCCGGCTTCGGCCGCCTCTACGGCGACCTTGCCGTGACCTACCAAGTGCGACCCCGCGGAGCGGACACCACACGGGTAGTCGTGGCGCTGGCAGCCGCCGCCGACAGCACGCCAAGCCGCCTGCGCAGGCGGATGCTGTCCCTCGGCGACCAGATCATGATGCAGCGACAGCTACTCAACCTGCGAAAACTGGCCGAGAGCACCGCCGGCCATTCGTAGCCGCAGGCACCGCAACTGCCGGAACCAGGACGGGGCTATCCCAACGGCTCGATGCCTTCGAATAGGGGGGTGTCTTGCGGCGATGGTCGGCAGCGTCGGTGAAGAACGACCACACGTAGGACTCGGAAGCGGCGGCGGTGTGCACGTTGCCGCGGATCGCCTCCTCGACGGCATGACCGGCCAGCCACGGCCGGTCTGCCGCGTACACGGGGTCCACGGCGACGACCTGCCGGCCCGGATTGCGCCGCCTCAACCGAGACGCTTGCGGCTCCGCCCGGGCAGTCGAGGATCCGCTGGTCGAGATCGTCGTCGGTGAGCGCAAACATCATCCGGTACTCGGCCAGCGACCGCGCGCTGAGCAACGTCGCGCCGATGAACGGCCGTGGCGGCGATTCCCGATCAGGACCCGACATGCGAAGATTCTCTTCCACCGGGCCGTCCATGCCGAGGTGCGCGGCAACGCCGGACCACGATGACCGGCCAGCCATCCGCTAATGCGGGCGGCTGCGATTACGCCGGCGGGTCCACCCAGCCTGGCAAGGTGGTCGCATGAGCATACGAACCGTCGGCTGGCCGGGGTCTCACCGCGCTCCCACCATCTGGCCGGCGGCAATCGGGGTCGCTCCGTCGACTGGAGCCTGACCGAATGACCCGCACGGCGTTCGAGCAGACCCGACCCGATGGCTACCTCACCAGGCTGGCCGAGTCCGACCTCGGTCAGTCCTACAAGTCGCTGGCGACGGACCAGCTTGGTATCCACCGCGGCGACGTCGTCCTCGATCTGGGCTGCGGTCCCGGTGCGGACCTGAGCGCCTTCGCCCGCGCTGCCGGGTCCTCCCAAGCCCCAATAGACACTGACTGCTCCGTACAGCAGGCCCTACGATCATCCCGGCCAGCGCAAACCCGAGGCCACTCGGCTTCAACGCCGTCCGATCCACGGCGTCGAGTCTGGTTGAGGTCATGGATCGAGTGTCCTCGCCGTGCTTCGAGCGGCTCCGCGATCACCGGCGAGCGGGTGCCATAGGGCGATCTCTGACCGGGCACAGAACTGCGCGGTCAGCGAGCCCGGTCGTGTCCCGCGGCTACGTCGGCTCGCCACATGGAAGTGGCCTTGTGTGCCAGTTTCAAACTCACGCGGGGCAGGAGCTGGACGAGTGCCTGGCCGCTTCTCGGTCGGCGCGCTTGGCGCTGGTGGTTGATAGCCTGCCGCTCAACTAGGTTGAGGCAATAAGGATCAGCTGTGCTAGAAAGCGGCTATGGCCGACCGGTGTCCTACTGCATGCAGGTACGGCCAGGGCCGTCTCACGGCATCGAACCGACTCGTCTCGGTCCGGTGACTGAGGACTTCACTGCCGGGGCCAACGGCCGTGATCGGCGTAACGCCCGGCTCTACCTGACCGGGCTGGCGGCCTCCCTTCTCGGAAACAGCGCCATGAGCCTGGTGGCTGGCATCTGGGTCAAGTCGCTGACCGGCAGCAGTGCGCAGGCCGGACTGGTATCCGCGTGCGTCTACGCACCGTCGCTAGCTGGCCCAATTGCAGGGATGATCGTCGACCGGGTCCGCCGCCAGCGCTGGCTGATCGGCGTCAACCTGGCCTCAGCGGTGTCCATCCTGTCGCTGCTGACAGTGCGCTCAGTCCACCAAGTATGGGTTATCTACGTGGCGATGATCGCCTACGGCATCGAGATCATCCTTACCGACCCGGCCGAGGACGCCTTGTTTGCCGAGATGCTGCCTCACCAGCTACGCCAGAGCATGAACGGCTGGCGCCTCGGCATTCAGGAGACGGGAAGGTTGCTCGCCCCGCTGATCGGCGCTGGATTGTTCACCCTGGTCGGCGGCGGCCCCGTCGCCGCCTTGGACGCGATGACCTTCGTCGTGGCCGCCGCCATGGTGTCCCGCCTACAACTCGCGCCCACGACGCCCGCGCCGACCCGGCATCGGTGGCTCACCGAACTCACCGCCGGTGTGCGACACATCCGCCTCACCTGCGAGCTGCGCCGGGTAGTCCTCGCAGCCACCGGCGTCATGGCCGTGTCTGGAGTCGGCGTCGCCGCCCAGTACAGCCTGGTGACGTCACTGGGACAGCCGCCGGCCTTCCTCGGCCTGCTCAGCGCTGCGCTCGGCGCCGGCTCCATCATCGCCGCCTTGACCAGCGACAGGATTCTCACTCGACTGGGCGAGCGACGCCTGGCGATCGCCGGCCTGATCAACTTTGTGGGCGGCAACCTGCTGCGCGCCACCGGATGGCTACCCGCCGTGGTGATCGGGTCGATAGTCCTCGGCTTCGCGCTGCCCTGGGCCTTTCTCGCCGTGATCAACCTCGCTCAACGAGCTACCCCGATCGCGCTCCAAGGCCGAGTCTCCGCCGCGGTAATCCTCGCCCTGTTCGGCCCGCAAGCCCCCACCCAAGCATTGGGGGCACTGCTCATCACCCACGCCACCTATCGCCAGACCTACATCGCCTCCGCCCTGGTCGCCGGGCTCATCGCCGTCTGGCTAGGTCTCCGACAGTCTCCCGAACAACCCCGCTGAGGACGCAAATCCGTACCGCAAGCCGAACGTCAGCCCGGGCACCTCGCATGCTCCCCACAAGACGGGCACGGCGTCCGGTAGAGGATCGGCCATCGGAATTGGTGAATCTGCGACCCTCGTGTTGTGACGAGCCCCGACTACGACGACGCAGCGCATACCATCGAGACGCGCGATGCCTACGAGCGGCTGGCGCCGGTGTGGTCGGCGACCACCGACGACGGCCCGTTCAACGGTGGCCTGGAACGCCCAGCACTGCGCGCGCTGATACCCCGGCCATTGACCGGGTCGACGGTGCTCGACGCCGGCTGTGGTTCCGGCGCCCAGTGCGCGTGGCTACTTGACCAGGGTGCTGATGTCATCGGCGTGGACCTCAGTCCCCGCATGGTCGAGGCGGCCGCCGGACGGTGCGGCGGACAGGGACGGTTTGTCGTTGCCAACTTGGCTGAACCACTACCGGCACCACCCGGTTCGGTTGACGGCATCACCAGCTCGTTAGCGCTGCACTACCTGCGCGACTGGTCAACGCCACTGGCGTCGTTCGCGACCGTGCTGCGGCCCGGCGGGTGGGTCGTGCTATCCCTGGACCACCCGTTCGGTCCCCCGTTGGCCGGTCAACGCGGTGGATACTTCGACATCGAGCTGGTTACCGACACGTGGCGCAAAGCCGACGTTGAGGTCACTCAGCGGTTCTGGCGACGGCCGCTGGCGGCCACAGTCAACGCGTTCGGCGACGCCGGGTTCGCGGTGGATGGCGTCATCGAGGCTCGGCCCGACCCGGAGGCCGTCGCCCGCTGGCCCGACGAGCTCGGCTCGCTGACGAATGTCCCCACCTTCATCGTCTATCGGATCCGGCTCCTGTGAATACCCAGGTGTCGTGCGCCCGACCGTGGCGGCGGAAGGGCGCGGCTCCAGCCCACTTGCAGCCAACGACTGCAAGGCGGAGATGCCCATGATCGCCAGTTGCACGGGCAGGTAGGTTGGCTTCCCGGTGGGTAAAAGCCAAAACAGCCGACCCGCCAAGCTCGGTTGTCCGCGGCTTGTCGGTGCCGGCACGCATGATGAGTGCGTGGACGATGACAAGCCCGCGGAGGGCGAGCGGATCGAGCCGCCTTGGTTTTTTCCGCGCGAGTACGAGATCGGCGGAGTGCGCTGGTTCAGCGACACCGTAGGTGAGCTGCAGCGCGCGCTGCATCCTCTGCTTGCCCAAGTCACGCGCGTCGAACTGGCCGACACCCCGCCCACCACGCCTGTCGAGATCGAGTCGCTACCCCCGGAGGCGTCTTCCCTCTACCGCCCGACGGTCATCTCCCATGAGTGGACGGTGTCCGTCGAGGACGTCGTCGCGTTCGCGGTCGACCAGTTCTTGGCGGATGTTTACGCCGTAGCGGACAACACGGGCGAGCAGATGGTTCGCGCCTTTCTGGAACTGGTATCCGACGTGTCGGAGGAACACGGCAATGTGATCGACGGGGGAGGCCGCGACTTCTTCGACGTCTTCGCGGAATCGCTGGAGACCATCGACATGACGTTCGACGACGACGGACTCCCCAACCTCATGATCGTCATGCACCCTGACCTGATGGACAAAATCAGAGACAAGAAGCCGACGCCCGAGCAGGAGGCGCGACTCAACGCCACCCTGGAGCGACGGCGGGAGGAGTGGCGTGCTTCGAGACGTCGTCGGGACCTTCCTTGACACCCTGACCGAGCGCGAGTTTGACGGGCCGCTTCTGGCCCTCCTCGCGGGGCGGGGCTTCACGGACGTTCACTTCATCCACGGACAGTTCGAGTTCGGCAAGGACGTGGTGGCCAAGAGGGCTGACCCCGAGACCGGCGACCTCCGTCAATACGTCATCCAGTCCAAGGCGGGGGACATTGGGCAGCAGGAGTGGCGCGCGGTTCGGCCACAACTCGAGGAGTGCGAGTACAACACTCTCGGCCACCCGTCGTTCGACGCCTCGCTCCCGAGGGTCGCTGTCCTCGTCACGACCGGCCGCCTCAAGGGGGGTGCGCCGGCCGATGCGGCAGAGTATCGGAAGTCGGTCGCCGTCCGCGGCCTTGCGGACCTTGAGATCTGGGAGAAGCCTGACCTCGTCGACTGGATGTGCGTCGACCCCGCCGCCGGGGTTGCCGGTGAGGCGGTCCAGGTCGACCTGCTCTCGATGTTGACGAGCGTCCTCGACAAGGGCATGACGGACCGTCGCGTCGAGAAGTACGCGCGACGGTGGCTGGCGCCGTCCGGCAACGTGACGCGCGCGGCAGTCGAGGCGGCAATCCTCGTCAACGCCCTGACGCGGGTCAGGCGGCTCGACCTCGCGATCGGCGTCGCCCTGCAACTCGTCCGCGCGGCCGACTCCGACCCAGCGGCATCTGCCGGCATGGGGGAGGCCGCGCGTCGGCTCGTGCTCAACCTGTGCACGCAGGTGCGGGAGCAATTTGCGCCGCTGCTGCAGGACCCCCTCGATGTAGCCCGGCACACCATGAGCCAGACGGCGCTGCTCACTTATCCTGTGATCTGCAGCCGAGCGGCCGAGGCCGTCGCGCTCGGGCTGGCCCTCTCTCATGGCGAGGGAGACGGCGCCGAGGTTGCCGCGTTCGAAGAGGCGCTCGTTGCTTTGGCTCAGCAGCCTGGCGCGGCACGCCCCCCGGGCGACCTCTTCGCCCCGTCCGTGATCGCGACGACGGTCATGCTAAGCACCTTCCGGCGAGAGGAGGCGATCGAGTACCTCGGCCGCGTGGCCCGTTGGCTCCTGGACCGGCACGACGACGAGTTGTCGGGTCTGGGCCTCGCGTCCCTCGCCGAGGACGAGGCCACCACCGCCGCACGACTCTTTGGTGGCACCCTCACGAGCACCTTGCTGGAGCGGCGCGCCTCGAGTTACCTCGCGACCGCTGTGCTGGACCTCACCGTGTTCCTGGATGAAAAGGACCTCTACGAGGCGCTGCGCGAGAACATCTTCGCGCTCCGAATCGTGCCGGAGACCACGAGCGCGGACGAGGCGAAGGCTCGCTGGGCACGCGGGGGCGAGAACGTCTGGCCGCAGCCTCGCGTCGACTTCGAGCCGTGGGACGCCCAGGCGGCTGCGGACCGTTCAAGCGCTGACACTGACCCCGTGTCTGCCCTCTTGCTCGCGGCAGCGTGCCGGTCGAGGCACTACCCCGGCGTATGGGACGAGCTCAGTAGCAGCTAACTGCCGACGGTTGGCGAAAGCCCAACGGGCGCGGTGCCAGCCTTAGCTGTCGATCTTCGGATCGCACATTCACGGGCGCATCGCAGTGGGCCCTATGGGCGCCCCATGGGGCCGGGTGTTCCGGTAAAAAAGGCTGACCGGTCAGCGATCCGCTGCGGGACATCTTGATCAGACCGCCCGGGATCTCTGCCCGTCTCGGTGGCTGATCGGCTAGCGGACGGGCCCGGCGCCTTTGGCGTCGACCACGCCGGTGCGGGCCGCAGCGCCCGAGTCGGCTGGAGCTGAGCTGGGCTGGTTCGACTCTTAGTGCAGAACCGGTCTTATGGGCGGTGGCTTCGAGCGACCGCTCGTGCCGAGAGTCGGATCGGCACGCGCGGCGTGCCGTAGCGTCGGTGTGTGCCCGAAGACAGAGACACACTCCACTTCGTCGGAGTGTCGCTCGACTGTGCAGACCCAGCGGCCTTGGCCGCGTTCTACCTCGACTTACTCGGCGGGGAGTTGCTCTGGCAGAACGCGGACAGCGCGGGCGTGAGGGTTCCCGGAGTCACACTTGTTGCGCAACGGGTCACTCCCTACGTTCCACCTGTTTGGCCTGGCGCGTCGGTCGTCCATCTCGATCTGTCGGCTGGCTCGGACGTCGACGAGCCGTCGGCAAGAGCGGTGAGCCTGGGCGCTGCCGAGGTCGATCCGCAACCTGACGTTCGATGGCGCGTGCTTCTCGACCCTGCCGGGCACCCGTTCTGTATTACGACGATTACGGCTGACTGAACCGACGCGGGACCGATGCGACCGACATCCGCACATGCCGCTGAGCGGTCGCAACGGCAGGCAGTCGGGACAGCGGTGGGTGAGCGGAATCCCCTTATTAGCGGCTGCCGCAGAGGCTCGATAAGCAGGAGCCGCCGCAACGGGTCGTGGCTCGGTCATGCCCTTCCGAACACCGCGACGTGCACCCGTCCGTCGTGGCTCGCATGCATCATGCAGTTCACCAGGTCGTCGCTGTCGGCAAGCGTCACGTGGTGGTGATTGAGCAAGCCGATGAGAAGCCCGATGGTGCTCCGGACTAGCTCCACCCCTGCCTCGACCTGCAACTCCGGGCTCCATGGGTTCCGCGCGTGGCACCAAGCGCTTAGTCGCCCCCATCGTGGCCCATACTCCCTCCTTGAGCAGGTACGCGTCTTGAACGGCGTCCCAGCGCCACTGCCCGGGCTCAACCTCGACTTGCATCGTCGGGGTGGGCCAGTACCCGGGATTGATGCGCTCCAACACCTTACGGACGGAGGTGTGGTCCGCCTTGTGGAACGCGCTCATGACGGCCTGGACGCTGTCTTCGTGCGTCGTGAGGGTTGACAGCATCAGTTCCTCAAGAGCGAGCCGCGTCTGCAGGCTGGCCGCTTCGACCGCCGGGATCCCGAGCGACCCGTCGAGCAGGCCGAGTGCCGAGGCGGTGCGCACCTTGATCTTCTCCATGGACGCCGCGTATCGCTGTAGGGCGTCGTCGCTAGGCTGCGGCACACGGCAGTCAAGCCTGAACGTCGGCCATCGGCAACCGTGCCATTTGACCGCCGCATGCCAAGTAGAGCCTCTCCAACGCCGCTGCCTCGTCCGGGTTGTCGGTCGCGTATAGCTGCTCTGAAGCCTGCAGAAGCGCCGCTCTGGCTGGATGAGTCGCCGTGGCGTCAGCTGACATGCACGCTCAAGGCGCCACCGCGTTCTCCGCCAGCTACAGGACAGAGCTCACGTATCGCCACGTCAGAACAGGCCGGCCTCGGCACGGCGTCTGCTGCGCGGTCGCTATCCGCTCTCGATGCCGGGGGCTCCTGCTGCGCGTTGCAGCTGGTGAACCGTGTCCAGCGCGTCGGTGACGGAAGCGGCGGGGTCTGCGATCGGGAACTGGACGTGGCGGAGCCGGCGGTCGCGGTCGACGATCAGGGTCAGGCGCTTTAGCCGGAGCTGCCCTGATGCGCGGAACGTCGGCAGCCGCAACGCGGCGCTGAGCTTGCTGTCCTGGTCGCTCAGGAGCGGGAACGGGAGCTCGACGTGATCCGCGAATTCGGTGAGCTGGTCCGGGCGTTGCGTGCTGACGCCGCGGACGGCAGCACCGGCATCGGCGAACGCCGGCTCGTGATCGCGGTAGGTGGTCGATTCGAGCGTGCAGCCAGCGGCGCCTGGAACGTCGCCCCAGTTGCGCGGGTAGGCGGTGGCCGCTGGGGCGAACGCGCCGGGAAAGCAGTAGACGACGGTCCACGGTTGATCGGTGACCGGATCATGGTCCGACTCGTCCGAACCCGGCAGATGCAGCGGCGGTATTCGCGTCCCGACGAGTCGCTGGACGCGGCGGGCCTCCAGCGATGTGGCCGCGGACGTCGCAGTGACGCTGCCGTCACCCATCACGAAGCGGGTCCCCCAATCCTGCAGGGCCACCAGAACCGGCAGCAGCCCTTCGCCAGCGTCGGTGAGGACGTACTCGTGTCGCACGGGCCTTTCCTGGTACGGCACCCGCCGCAGGACGCCGTGCTCGACCAGCGCGTTCAGGCGCTGCGTCAGCACCTTTCGACTGACACCCAGCTCGCGCTGCAGCGCGTCGAAGCGGGTGGTGCCGCCCACGACGTCACGGACGATCAGCAAAGACCACCAGTCACCGACGATGCCGACAGCCTGCGCAATGGCGCAGTCCAGATCCGACACGTCGCGCGAACTCATGCTCCCAGTGTCGCGCAACACGCCACCAGCGGCTAGGGTCCGTTCCTAAAAGGAACGGAGTCTGATATGAGAGTCACGACCGCCTCCACCGAGGGGCGGACCGGCAGCAACTTCTGGACCTACTGGACGGCGAGCGCGATCACCGGCATCGGGTCATCCGTCACCGGCGTCGCACTACCGCTCACCGCGATCTCCGTGCTGCACGCGACGGCGTTTGAGGTCAGTGCTGTGGCGGCCGCGGGGTACGTCGCCTGGCTGCTGGTCGGGCTGCCGGCCGGCGTGATCAGCCAGCGCCTGCCGCTGCGCGGGGTCCAAGTAGGCATGGACCTCCTCCGGTTCGCGGCCATCGCGTCCATTCCTGTGGCGTGGTATGCGGACAGGCTCACCGTCGTGCAGCTCGGGGTCGTCGCGCTCGCCGTCAGCCTCGCGAATGTCCTGTTCGATGTCAGCAACTCGACGTACCTGCCCTCGATCGTCCCCAAGGAGCAGCTCGCCGCCCGAAACAGCCTCACCTCAGCCACCCACGCCACCACCGAGCTCGCCGGTCCCTCTTTCGGAGGGCTACTCGTGCAGGTGGTCGGGGCGGTCCCGGCACTGTTCGTCGACGCCATCAGCTACCTGGCGTCGGCCACCCTGCTGCGCTCCTTGCCGCCCCGCCAGGTCGACCGGCCCGACGCGTGGCCGCGGCTCGGGGCCATGATCCGGCAAGGCTGGATCTTCGTCGTCCAGCACCCGATCATGCGGCCCAGCATGCTCTGCGCCACGGCGGTCAACTTCGTGTGCGGTGGCCTGCTCGCCCTCGTGCCGCTGTACCTCGTACGGGGGCTCCACGTCAGCCCGTTGTTGGTCGGGCTGCTGCTCGCAACAGAAGGTGCAGGCAGCCTCGCCGGCGCCTCGCTGACGCCCACGATCGTGCGGCGATGGCAATCCGGCGCAGCGGTGCGCGGCGCCTCGTTCGCCGCCGCCGCCACAGTGCTCCTGCTACCGCTTGCGACCGGCGCCCTCGGTGTCGCGCTGTTCGCGATCGGGAACGCCGGGTTCGCGGCCAGCGTCGTGGTGTTCAGCATCTGCACACGCACACACCGCCAGATCGCGAGCCCGCCCGAACTGCTCTCACGCGTCATGGCGACGGTGCGGTTCGTCTCGTGGGGCGCCATCCCGATCGGCTCCCTGACCGCTGGGGCAATTGCCGCCGGCGTCGGTGTCCGCGCGGCGCTGACGTCACTGTGCCTGCTCACGACGGTGACACCAGCCATCGTCTTCCTCAGCCGGCTTCGCAACGTGCGAGCACTGGAGGAACTGGACGCGCCCGCCGAAGCCTGAAACCACCCCTCCGCGCCCGCAGCCGTCGTCAAAAAGCGTGCGCGGGGTGTCCAGTCAGGATCCCTGACTGGGCTCGCTGGGCAACGGTGATGGCCGAGTCACCGTCCTTCAAACTCGCAGGCTGGGCGGCCAGGTGCCCTCCCCTTGTTGTCAATCCTGCGAGTTCGCCGCGGCTACCGGCTCCGTATTGGGTCGACAGTATGGTCGGCGACACTCTCTTGGTACGTTCAAGGCGATCATCTCTAGGCACGCCGTGAGCGCGGCGATCTGCGCGGTGACGCTCTGTTGGTGCTGGCGCAGTAATGCGAGCCGATCTTGCTCGTTGCCTGCTCCTTGCCTATCGGGGAGCTGCGGACGAATACTCGTGTGCGGTAGCGGCACCGCGCCCACGCACGGCAGGGAGCTCCCCCATCCGGGAAATGCCATGCCACGGACACAGCGACGGAGTGCGCCCGCGAGCCGCTGACGGTGTTGTTGCGGGGAACTAAAGAGCGATGACCCGAGGGCAGCTCATCACGGCGGGTAGGACGACCGCGGCCTAGCGAGCCGGCTAGTGGAACCAACACGAGGGACTGAACCATGACTTGCACCAACGTCCGCCGGTCTTTAAGTCTCGACCGGTAGTTCGCTGAATACCTGCATCGGGAAATGCCCGCGATCCGGCGGGATTCGCGCTGCGGGGCAAGCGCTGGGGCAATAGCTGCCCGCGGCCGGCAGATTCGTTAAGCGGGCACGTCGGGATGCGGGACAACCGTTAGGGCAATACCTGCGCACAACCTTTCGTCAACGGATGTAAGGCGCGCTGGGGTGTCCCCGGTGTGCAGCTGGCCGAGGGGGTCGCGATGGGCATCGCCGTGTTCGGGTGGGAGAGGAGCCGGCTGCAGGCGGGGCAGATGCGGACCCCCGACCGCGCCAGAATCGTGCCGATCGTGCGGGGAGCGCCACCGACGTCGTTCCATAGGAGGCGATGGCGGCGCTCATCGCGCCGAAAGCGGACGGGCAGTCGACGGAGTTGGTTCCGGGTTCGAGCCGAGCTTCGGCCCCACGGTGGCGCCTCCGGCCGGGCGCCGCGATGTTGAGCATCGGGAAGCTGCGTCAGGGGCAGGAGCGGTATTACCTGAACACGGTGGCCCGCGGGGTGGAGGACTACTACCTCGGCTCCGGTGAAGCGCCAGGCCGGTGGACCGGCCGGGGCGCGGCCCTGCTGGGCGTTTCCGGGGTGGTGCGTCCGGAACAGCTGCGGGCCGTGCTCGACGGCCGCCACCCAACGGATAACACGTCGCTGATCACGGTGCGGCGGAAGGACCGACTGGCCGGCTTCGATCTGACGTTTTCGGCGCCGAAGGGGGTGTCGTTGCTGTTCGCGCTCGGCGACCCTGAGCTGTCCCTGGCGGTGCGGCGGGCGCATGACGCGGCCGTCGGGCAGGCGCTGGGGTATTTGGAGCGGGAGGCCGGGGAGGTGCTGCGGGGGCATAACTGCACCGTGCGGCTGGCCGGCGACGGGTTCGTCGCGGCGGGGTTCCGGCACCGGAGCAGCCGGGCCGGGGATCCGCAGCTGCACACCCATGTGCTTGACCGCGAACATGGCCCGGGGCAGCGACGGACGCTGGTCGGCGTTGGACGGCCGGCAGCTGTACTGGCAGGCCAAGACCGCCGGCACCCTGTACCAGACAGCGCTCCGCCACGAGCTTCGTGATCTGGGGCTGGAGTTCGCGCTGCGGGACAACGGGCAATGCGAGCTCCCCGGCATCCCGGAGCGGGTGCTACGCGCCTTCTCCCGCCGCCGGGTCGAGATCGAGCAGCATCTAGCCGAGCGGGGGCTGCACACGCGAGGGGCGGCGCAGATCGCAGCGCTGGCCACCCGCAAAGCCAAGAACTACGCAGCCGGAGTCGCTGGCCGCCGAGTGGCACGCCCGCGCCGACCAGCTCGGGTTCACCGCCCGGGTCCGGGACGGGCTGCTGGGCCGGGTCCGGCCCGAACCACCCGGCACCGCGGAGCTGGCCCGGGCCGCCGGGATGATGCTCGGCGCCGACGGGCTGACCGCAAGGACCTCGACGTTCGACCGCCGCGATGTGCTGCGCGGCTGGTGCCAGCACCTCCCGCACGGCGCCAACGTCGCCGACGTGGAGCGGCTAGCTGATCGGCTGCTGTCCATCTCGGACGTCCGGGTGATCACCGAAGCCGGCAATCCGCTCGAGGGCCGGCCGGGGGCGGTGCGCAGCCTGCGCCGGCACTCGACCGCCGAGCTGCTCGCCCTCGAGGCCTGGGTGCTCGAAACGGCCGCCGGGCAGGCCAGGGCTGGCCGAGCGGTGGTCCCCGAACCGGCGGTCCGGACAGGCGCTGGCCGCGTTCCCGGTGCTGTCCGCGGAGCAGCGCGACCTCGTCAGCCGGCTCACCCGCTCCCCCGCCGGGGTGCAGGTGGTGGTCGGGAAGGCCGGGACCGGGAAGACCACCGCGCTAGCCGCGGCCGGGACCGCCTGGCAGAACGCCGGGCATCCAGTGCTCGGCTCAGCGTCCTTCGATGCGTCTCCTGCGATTCCAGCCAACCGAACACGCGCACCATCATCAGGTAAACAAGCCGCACAGCCACGGACATGATCATCCCAGATGTGCAGGGGCGACGGGGCCAGCCGGAGAATCCCGCCCAGCCGCGTTTTGGCACGGCACACTCACATGTACGAGCAGCTGCTGTGCACCTTCCAGCAGACCCACCCACGCACCCATCTGCTGCTGCTGTTCGGCCACGCACGCGGCGTCGCCGAGCAGGTCTTGCTCCCCCGACGGCAGCAGCTCGGCAGTCAGCCTACCCAACCTCACGGTAGAAGTCGCGGGAGTGCCGGCCTACGCGAGCGCCGACATGGGCGGCTTCTACCACTACGGGCCGTTCCACGTGCAGCCCAGCGGCGATGTGCAGTTCGCAATCCAGCCGGTGCTGACCTCCATCGCGGTGAGCGGCCCCCGCCATCTCGTTGCCAGCGGAGCCACCGCGGCGCTCAGCGCCACCCGGACCACGCCAACCAGCGACGACCTGCCGGGCAGCTACCCATCGCGGACCCGGCCTCCCACGTCTGGAGCTCGGCCAGTCCTCACATCGCCAGGGTGGATCGAGTCACCGGCGTGGTCACCGGGCGGCATCCCGGCACCACGACGGTCTCAGCGCGCAGTGGCGGCGTGAGCAGCTCGGTACAGAACACGGTGACCGACCCTGCGCCGACTGCGAGCCGCCACGCTGAGCCGACGCGTTTGCGCGGTGTTCACTTTCCCCGGCTTCAGGATCACCGCGGCCGGGTCGATCCTGCGCAGGTGGACGCCCTGCCGCTGCAACTGTTGCCCAAGACGGACGTGTCCGCGGTAGGACGGTTGGCCAGGCCGGTCGCGGTCATCGACGCCACCACCAGCTGCGAGTGCGTCGACGTCATGCTGCGCGGCGATGAGACCGTGCCTTGCCTGGTCGTCAAGGACGGCGACGGCCGGGTAGGTCTGGTCTCCAGGACTCGCTTCCAACAGACCATGGCGGGCCCACTCGGCTACGGCCGCACGCTGTCCGCCCGCAAGCCCGTCGCGGAGCTCACCGACTGGTCCCCCGTCGTGATGAGCCACGACCTGGAAGTCGCCGAGGCAGCAAGGCAGGTCCTCGCCCGCGGCGACGCGCAGCAGCTCTCCGAGATCCTGGTCGTCAGCGCCGACGGCGCGCTCAGCTACGTCATGGTCACCGAGCTGTTCCGCTCCCTGTCCTCGCAGTTCGCCACCCGCGCGCTCACCGACGGGCTGACCGGGCTGGCGAACCGCGACCTTTTCCTCGACCAGCTGGACCGCTCCTGCGGGGGTCAACGCCGGCCACGGCCGGGTCGGGGTGCTGTTCATCGACCTAGACGGGTTCAAATCGATCAATGACGCCTACGGGCACAACGCCGGTGACCAGGCGCTGCGGCGGGTCGCGGAGCGGCTGCGGGCCTGCTTTCGCGAGCAGGAACTGATCGCCCGGCTGGGCGGGAGAGTTCGCGGTCATCATGTCGCTCGCGACCACCTCCGAGGCCGCCGCGGCCAGGACCGCGCAGGAACTGGCGGCCCGCACACTGAAGGCACTGACCGAACCGATGGACCTCCGTGGCGCGGTGGTCCCTGGGCGCGCCAGCATCGGCCTCGCGGTCAGCGCCGAGCACGGCGCGGACGGCGAGACGCTGCTGCGGGAGGCGGACCTGGCGATGTACCGGGCGAAGGCGTCGGGCGGGAGCGCCGTCGATGTGGTCCGCGACGTGGGCACGGCCCTGTCCGCACAGGACCGGCGACCGGACCGGCAGCTGTTGCGCCGCGCTCTCGCCGCCGGCGAGTTCGTCCTGCACTACGAGCCGATCGTGGAGGTCCACACCGAGCAGCTCGCGAGCATCGAGGCGCTGGTGCGCTGGGCCCACCCGGAGCGCGGCCTACTCGCGCCTAGCGAGTTCCTGGACGGCATCGAGGAGGCCGGCCTGTCCGTCGAGCTCGGGACCTACGTGCTGCGGACCGCGTGTGCGCAGCTGGCCTCCTGGCGGCGAGTTATCGGCGCCGCCGCACCGCCCGCGATCAACGTCAACCTCTCGGTCCGCCAGCTGCTGGACGACGCGTTGGCCCCGACCGTGCTGGAGATCCCGGCCACCACCGGCATACCCGCCCGGCTGCTCCGGCTGGAACTGCCCGAGGTCGCCACGATGACCCACATGCGGCAGGCCCGCGGCGCCCTCGAAACGTTGCGGGCCGCCGGGGTCGCCATCACCCTCGACGATCTGGGGGCCGGCGCGTCCTCGCTGAGCCACCTGACCCAGGTCACCCTCGACGGCATCAAGATCGACCGCCGGTTCGTCAACGGGATGCTTGAGGACGACCGCGACATGGTGGTCGTCCGGATGCTGCTCGAGCTGGCCCACGCCATGCGCCTCGCGGTCACAGCGGAGGGGATCGAGACCGCCGAGCAGCTCGCCGCCCTGCGCGGCATCGCCGGGGACCGCCCCTCGTTCCTGCAGGGCTACCTGATCTGCCGCCCGATGGCGGCCGCCGACCTGACGCTGCCCTGGGCCGCCGGCGTCCTGGACCTCGACGCGCTGCGAGCCGAATTCGCCGAGGCCTCCGCGGTCAGCCCGCTCGGCACCGGCTCCGCCCCCTCCGTAACCCCGTCGGCCGCGTCGGCCCCGTCGTCGGCCCCCTCGGTCCGGTAGGCCGCGCAGCCGGTCGCGGCCAGCCGCACGCCGCACGCCGTCCCCCTCGGCCACGCCGCGGTGTCGAACACCGCGCTCAACGTGCCGACCCCGCAGTCCACCACGTGGTCATAGCCGCGCCCGCGGTAGGCGACATCCACGATGGTGCCCGGCAGGGTGGCCGCCGCTCCGGCGGGGTCGAACGGGACCAGGCTGGTCGCGGCCGGTCGGACAAGGACCTGCACTGCATCCCCGCGCTTCGCGCAATGGCCGGATTGGGAGCGGGCCTGGATCCGGCTCGCACCCACCGCGACGGCCAGCACGTCGTCCTCCACGCCCAGCACGCTCCCGGCGAGCTCGCCGGCCAGCCCGGTGAACCGCGCGACGAACGGGGTGGCCGGCCGGTGGTAGATCTGCTCAGGGCTGCCGACCTGCTCCAGCCGGCCGCCGTTGAGCACCCCGATGTCATCGGCAAGCGCGAACGCTTCGGCCTGATCGTGGGTGATGTACACCGCGGTGGCGCCACTGGCGCGGGTCAGCGTCGCGATCTCGACCCTGAGCCGTTCGCGCAGGTCGGCGTCGAGGTTGGACAGCGGCTCGTCGAACAGCAGCAGGGCTGGGCTCGCGACCACCGCGCGGGCCAACGCCACCCGTTGCTGCTCGCCGCCGGACAGCTCGTGCGGGTAGCGCTCCGCGAGCCGCTCCAGCCCGACGCGCTCCAGCGCGTCGGTCGCGCGTCTGCGGGCGTCGGGGCCGGCCAGCCGGCGGCGGCGCAGCGCGTACGCGACGTTCCCCAGCGCGGTCAGGTGCGGCCAGAGTGCGTAGTCCTGGAACACCATCGCCAGGTTACGCCGCTCCGGTGGCAGGTGCCGGGCGCCGTGGCTGATCACGGTGTCCCCGAAGTGCACGCTGCCGCCGTCGAGGCGCTCCACCCCGGCCAGCGCCCTGATCAGGGTGGACTTGCCCGACCCGGACGGGCCGAGTAGCACCAGGAACCGGCCGGGCGCGACGTCCAGGTCGACGCCGGCCAGCGCAGTGGTCGCGTTGTAGCGCTTGACCGCGCCGGCGACCCGCAGGTGGTGGCCGGTCGTCCCATCCTCGGCCGCCCTCATGCGGACCGCTCCACGCGGCGCCAGCCGGCCGGGGCGAGTAGCCGGAACAGCGTCCAGGTCGCGGCCACCACGGCGAGCGCGAACAGCACAGCAAGCACCTCCATAGCGGTCCCGCCGCCGAAGTCGTAGTTGGCCAGCGCCTTGGTGATACCGACCGACACCGGTGGGTGGTTCGGCGGGTAGAGCAGCTGGGACACCGGCAGCTCCAGCAGCGTGCCGGCGAAGGTGAGCCCCCACGCCGCGATCAGCGGTCGCGCGAGCAGCGGCAGCACCGTCCGCAGCCAGGACGCCATCGCGCCGGCGCCGTGGACCCGGCCGGCCTCGCGCAGGGAGTCCTGGACCTGGCTGATCGACCCGACCAGGACCCGCGATGTCGAGGGCAGCGCGGTCGCCAGGTAGCCCAGCACCAGCAAGGATGTCGTCTCGTATAGGTGGATGCCGAGGGTGTTCATAATCGGCAGGTTGTAGGTGAATATGTATCCGGCCGCGAACACGATCCCCGGCAGCGCCACCGCGGTGAGCAGCATCAGGTCCAGCAGCTTCGCGCTCAGCGTGCCGGTGCGGGCGGTGAGCAGCCGGGCGGAGATTGCCGCGACGACGACAGCGACGGTGGCGGTGACGGTGGCCAGCTCGGCCGAATAGAGCAGGGGCCCGCGGAGCGCCGCGCTGGCGAGGACACGGCGATAGTTGTCCAGCGTCCAGCCGTGCGTGCCCACCAGCGAGCCGAGACCGTTGATCATCGAAGCGGAGACCGCCCCGAATGCGGGCACCCCGAGCGCGACGACCACCAGCCCGGTCATGGCGAGCACCCCGGCGAGCTTGGCCCGGCCGGAGAGGCGTTGCCGGCGGGCCGGCCGGCTGCGACCGCCGAGTACCCGGTAGCTGCGGCCGCGCAGCGCCCTGGACTGGGCGAACAGGGCCAGCCCCGCCATCGCCATCAGCACCCAACCGACGGCTGCCGCCACGGTGAACCGGACAGGGAAGGCTTCGACCGCGTTGTACAGGCTGAACGTCGCGACCGGGAAGTGCGCGTCGTTGGCGAGCGTCGCAGCGACCCCGAAGTCGCTGATCGACTCGGCGAACACAATCGCCAGTGCCGACCAGACGGCCGGGGCGAGCAGCGCCACGACCACCCGCATCGCCGAGATCGGGCCGCCGCCGTGCACCCGGGCCGCCGCCTCGAATTCCTCCCCGAGGCCGCGCAGCGCTGAGGAGATCGCCAGGTAGGCGAACGGCAGTCCCTTGATCGTCAGCACGACGATCACGCCGAACGGGCCGTAGAACGCCGGCCGCAGGAAACCCGGGTGCAGCCCCCAAAGGTCCAGCACCCCAGCCGGTTCCAGCAGCCGCTCCCAGCCGAGCGCGAGCAGGTACGACGGCGCGAGCAGCAGCGCGAACATCGCCCCGTTCCACAGCCGCCTGCCGGGCAGGTCGGTGCGCAGCACCAGCCAGGACACCGCGAACGCGATCGCCGCAGCGGCCGCGGCGGACGTGACACCGACCAGCAGCGAGTCGAGCACCCCGTGCAGCAGCTGGCCGGTGAACGCCTCCTGGAAACCGGACAGCGTGAACCACGCAGAGCCCTGGCTGAACAGCCGCGGGCTGAAGGCGTTGAGCAGGAAGAACACGATCGGGAGCACCAGAATGGCCACGATCAGCAGCCAGAAGGCGGTCAGTGGTGCGACCCGGATCCGGCGGACCCGGCCGAACCGGGGGTACCCGCCCGGCGGCGCGTCGGGGGCGACCCGGGTCTGCGCGGGTGCGGGTTTGGTGACGACTACGGACACCGATGCGCTACTTGACGTGCGCGTCGAACCAGGTGTTCACCGTGTTCTCCTGCGGGCCCCAGAAGTAGGGGTCGATCTTCTGGTAGTCCGCCGGGAACGGTGGCAGCGCGGACGGCGCGCTCACCGCAGAGCTCACCGGCCAATAAAGCGAGTCGCCGCTCGGGTCGCCTGCTTGCATCACCTGCTGGCCAGCCGGGGAGAGCACGAAATCGACGAACTTCTTCGCCTCGTCTTGCACCGCAGGGGGCGCACCCTTGTCAATGCCGATTACCCCTGGCAGCAGGGTCGACTTGGGCAGGTAGACGATCTTGGGGTCGAACTGCGCGCTCTTTTTCACCTTCACGGTCTCGCCGGTCGCCGCCGAGCTCTGGATCAGCCCGTAGTTGATCTGCCCGGTTTCCAGCGCGTGCAGGGTGTCCCCGTTGGTCGGGAACACGTGCAGCCCGTTGCCCTTCAGCTGCGACAGGTAGGCCTCGCCCGCCGCGATGCCGCCGGACTGGCCGCCGAGCTGGTTCATCAACCCGGCGATGAACGGGAACGTCGGTCCGGACTGGGACGGGTCGTTCATCCCGACCTTCCCCTTGTACGCCGCGCCGAGCAGGTCCTGGTAGCTGGCCGGGACGCTCTTTGCCCTTGACGCGTTGTAGATCAGCGCGGCCATGACGGTCAGCCCGGTAGGCACATACGCGTTGTCGCTGGGGATGACTGCTTGCGCGGCCGCGTTGAATTGCACAGCGGGCTTGTACGGGAGCAGCTGGCCCTGCTTGTCCAGCGCGGCGAACGCGGTATCCCCGTCGACCCAGAGCAGGCCCCACTGCGGGTTGTTCTTCTCGGCAGCGACCTTGGTCAGCAGCGGACCGGTGCTGTCGTCGTTCAGTTTCACCGGGATGCCGGTGGCCGCGGTGAACGCCTTAGTCACCTGAGAGTCGTAACCCTGCGCGGAGTACACGACCAGCGGCACCTTGGCCGAGGTGGCCGCCGCGGGGGACGGGGTCGTCGCCGAGGCCGCGGAACTCGAGGAGCTCGATGCCGGGGTGGCCGTCGAGGTCTTCGCGGAGCTCGAGCAGCCGGCCAGGGCTGCCGCCGCCGTCGCGCACAGCACCGGGTAGATGAGCAAGCGGGGGCGGCGAACCATGGTCACGAGTCCTCTCGGTTGGTCATCGCATCCGCGATGTAACGACAGTTAGAACACTTCGGCACCGTGATGGCCCCGGCCCCACCGGGGCGTGAACTGCCGGTGAACCGGCGCCGAAGGATGACTCCGGTTCGAGGGCTGGTCGACATGGGGCGCGGGGGACAGCTTGTGCCGCGCCAAAACGCGGCTGAGCGCGGTTCTCCGGCTGGCACCGGCGCCCCCTGCACGTCTGGGATGATCATGTCCGTGGCTGTGCGGCTTCTGTATCTGATGATGGTGCGCGTGTTCGGTTGGCTGGCCCTTCTCGATCGCAGGAGACGCATCGAAGGACGCTGAGCTCCTGGTCTTGGGTCATGAGGTTGCCGTGTTACGCCCTCAGATCCTGTCCTGTGCCATAACTCGTATCGAGGGCAGTGGGACGCCTATTCGCCTGATCATGCAGCTCGCTGGTACTCGCGGATCAGTCCACCAAACACGTCACGCCTGCGGATCGGAGCGGTCAGGTCGATCACCCGATCCGGGTCATGATTGGGCGGGCGTTGCGGACGTCCTTGATGGGGCCGGTGATCGTTGAATGGGCTTGGTAGCCAGCCAACACCGAACGCAGGTGTCGGGCATCCCAGATGAGCGTGCGGTCCAGGCACTCGCGGCGCAGACTGCCCACGAACCGTTCCGCGTAACAATTCGCCCGAGGCGAGCGGACTGGCGTCCTGATCGTCCTGGCACCGATCGAGGCGAACACGCCGTCGAAGGCGGCGCTGAACTTGGTGTCCCGGTCTCGGATCAGGAACTTGAACTTGGCAGCCCGCTCCCCGAGATCAGCTAGCAGGTTCCGAGCCTGTTGGGCCGTCCACTCCCCCGTCGGGTTCGCCGTCACTCCGAAAATGTGCACCCGGCGGGTGCCGATCTCCATCACAAAGAACACATGGAGTCGACGCAGCAGCACGGTGTCCACGTGCCGGAAGTCACACGCGAGCAGACCACTGGCCTGGGCGGACAGGAACTTCCGCCAGGTCGGGTCCGAACGACGGGGCGCCGGGCACAAACGGGCGTGAGCGAGGATTCGCCGGACGGTACCCTCCCCCACCCGGTACCCCACCGCGAGCATCTCGCCCTGGATCCGGCGGTATCCCCACGACGGATTCTCGCTCGCTAGGCGGACGACAAGCTCGCGGACCTCCGCGGCGATCGGCGGTCGGCCCGGGTTGTTCGGGAACGTCCAGTGCCGTGCGACGAGGCTTGCGGTGCCAGCCCAGCAGCGTTCCGGGCGTCACCAGCCGGAACCGGCGCAACCTGGTCGGGAGCAGCCCGGCGAATGCGGCGAACATGGCGCGGTCAGCCCAGTTCAGCTTCGGCCGACCAGCCTGGCGGCGCAGCACCGCTACCTCGTGCCGCAACACCAGGATCTCGACGTCCTTGGCCGCATCTTCGCGGCTGAGCAGCGCAAGCCAACCGAACATGCGCACCATCATCAGGTAGAGAAGTCGCAGCGACCTAGACATGATCATCCCAGAAGCCCACGCCCCGGCCGCAGCGTGCTCGGCTTTCGCGTTCTGGCACGGCACAGGGCCGTAGAGCGATTTACTGGCCTAGAGCCCGCGCTCGTGGTTCACTGTCAGTGTCGATTCACTCGATATTGAAGAGGTACGGGTAGTGGAAGTCATGGCGACGGTGGAGCTGGACGCCGCCGTGTCTGACCGTGTCCTCGACATCGTGGCAGCGATCCCTGGCCTGACAGTGCGCCGGTCGCATGCCTCGCTCTTGCGGGTGGACGACGAGTCGTATCCCCTGCTGGTGTTCCCGGGAGTTGCTCCCTACGCCCATGCGATGGCGCCGGCTCTTGTCGAGCTCGCGGGTCCGAATCGCTTAGCGTTCGTCGTGGCTGAAAGGTTGTTGCCGAACGTCCGTGGTGCGTTGGAGCAGGCTGGCTGCTTGTACGCGGACGGCGCGGGCTCCGTGCACCTAGCAGCCCCGCGCTTCTTGTTGCACAGGGAGAAGGAATCGGCGCGAATCTCCACGACGGTGCCTGCTCCAAGAGGTCTGGGCGCGATAGGAGTCAGGGTCGTGCAGCAACTCCTTGAGGACCCCGAGCGCGAGTGGGCCGTGGTGGACCTCGCCCACGCCGCTGGAGCTTCTACGGGGCAAAGCCACAACGTTCTGAAGAGACTCGAGCAGGAGGGGTTCGTGCAGGATCGATGGTCGGGACAGCAACGCCGCCGCCAGGTGTCGAACCCCACAGACCTGTTGGGCTGGCTTGCTCGCGTTCCGGCGGCGCGTCGGGTCCATCGGCAGTTGAAGACCTACCGGTACGCCGCGGATCCAACCTCGCTGGTGACACGTCTGGCTCACGACGCGACGAAGGCCGATGTTCCGTGGGCGCTCACGGGAGCCGCCGCGGCCCGCGTGATGGGCGCCTCAGTCGTGACGGCACTTCCCGTCATCATGGTCCGCGTCCCGGCAGACCTTGACCTGCTTCAGCTGGCGGGCGTTCTGGGTCTGGAGGCTGTCGATGTCGGCGCAAACGTGCAGCTGATCGCAGATGTCGGGGAGGTCGGCCTGCACGGGTCCCGGCGCAACGGGCCGGTGTCCCTGGCACCCGCTGCACGGATCTGGCTTGACATGCTGAGCGAACCCCGCGGCGACGATGCCGCTGCCTTGTTCCGGAAGGCCGTCCTTGGCTACTGACGAACCGCTCAGCGATGCGTACGACCCGTCGCTGGTCAAGCTGCTGCTCGGCGAGGCGGCGTCGCTTCTGCGCCACCTCGGGTTCACAGCTCAGCACACCATTCTGATCGGAGGCCTGGTTCCGAGCTTGCTCGTTCTCGACCCGCCTGCGGAGCCCCACCTCGGAACCGGTGATCTGGACCTGTGCCTGAGCCTGGCGATCGTGACGGGCGACACGGCAGAGTACGAACGCCTCGAGACCGCGCTGAGCGCTGCCGGCTACGAACCGACCAACTTCAGCTTCCGGTGGCGGCAACGGGACGGCTTGCACCTTGAGGTCGAGTTCTTCTGCGCAGCATCCGACGACCGCCCGGCGGGGAAGATGTTCCGACCGAAAGCAACGATCAACCCCACCGCGAAGTACAACTTCGGACCGAAGCTGACCGCCATCGCGCTCGACGCAGGCGGGGTCATCGAAGCGGACGTCCACGAGATCGAGATTGACGTCGACTTGCCCCATGCCGCAGGACGTACCAGGTTCACGTTCCGCGTCACGGGACTGTTGGGCTTCCTTGCCGCCAAGACCGCAGCCATGACCGGCAGGGACAAGCCCAAGGACGCATACGACATCGTGTGGATCCTCGAGAACTGGCCGGGAGGTCCAGCGGCGGCAGCCACGGCCATCCGCGACAGCCCCGCGTTCGGTCGATCGGACGCGTCCCAGATGGTCGACAGACTCTTCGAAGAGTTCTCGAGCCTCGACAGGCTCGGACCCTCCTCCTTCGTCCGCTTCTTGGCCCCGGCCACGGCCACACCAGACGAGCACGTCCGACTTGCTCGCCAAGCCCTCGGTGCCGTGCACGAGCTTCAGACCGCGCTGGTCCGAGGTGGCGGCACGCGTGATTGAGCACGCAACCTGTGGCGACGCCCCGGTCAATCCTCACCTCGCGCCTACCGGGTGAGCTCGTGGAGCCACCGAACAGGACTTCCGGGGTCGGCGGGCAACTGAGCCTGACCGTGGACCTGGACGCGATGCGTTCCCGGCTCGCCGAGCTGGAGGCGGACAACGCCCACCTGCGCGGGATGCTGAAGCTCTCGCAGCAGGAAGGCACGCGACCGGGCGCGGCACCCACGGTGATGTTCGATGCCGCGCCAGGGGCGGTGACCTCTGCTTCCGCCGCGCGAGAGAAGGTCGGCTTCTACGCGACCTTGTTCCGGGCTCGCACTGACGTATACGCGGTCCGGTGGGACAGCGACCGGACCGCCGGTCGGGGTGGCTGGATGCCCGCGGTACCAGGCGGGTTCAGGAAGGGGGTGCGGCCCGCCGACCGGCAGTACCTGCCACTCACCGAGGAGGTGATCACGCGGCACCTGAAAGGGGACCTGGAGATCGGCCTGTACCCGCTGCTCGACAGCGACAGGTGCCACTGGTTGGCGGCCGACTTCGACGGACAAACCGCGCTGCTCGATGCCTTGGCCTACCTCAAGGCCGCTCGTGCCCACGGAGTGACGGCAGCGTTGGAGGTGTCCCGCTCGGGGGTGGGCGCCCACGTCTGGTTGTTTTTCACCTCAGCGGTCCCGGCAGCCCTGGCACGGCAGCTCGGGAGCGGCCTTCTGCGAGAGGCCATGACGATGGCCGGTCGGATGAACCTCGCCAGCTACGACCGCCTGTTTCCCTCGCAGGATCTGCTTCCCGCAGGCGGGATCGGCAACCTGATCGCCGCGCCGTTGCAGGGGCGGCGGCGTCGCACGGGTACGACGGTGTTCCTGGATCTTGGGACGCTCGAGCCACGCGAGGACCCCTGGAGCTACCTGTCTTCGCTGCCTCGGCTCACTCCCGCCGAGCTGACACGCCTCGCCGCCCGGCTCGGCACCGTCCGCACCGGGAGCGGTGTCGACAAGGTCGTGAAGTCGAGCGCGACGAAGATCGATGTCCCGGTACCCCGGTCGATTGAGGTAGAGCTCGGCGGCAGGATCAGGGTGAAGGCGGCAGCACTGCCACCGGCTCTGCTGTCAACGCTGCGCCACGCTGCCTCGATGCCCAACCCCGCCTTCTACGACCGTGAACGCCGCCGGCAGTCGACCTGGGACACCCCACGCTTCCTGCGCCTGTACGACGAGACCGTGGAAGGAGACCTCCTGCTGCCACGAGGCATGTACGACCGGCTCGCGAATCTCCTCCAGAGGGCGGGAAGCAGCCTGACCCTCACCGCTGACACCCGCGCTGCCGGAACTGCCCAGACGTTCCAGTGCACTGCCTCACTCACGCCCGAACAGCAGGCGGCCCACACAGCGCTGCTCGGGCACGACCTCAGAGTCCTGGTTGCCCCACCCGGCGCGGGGAAGACGGTGATAGCCGCCGCCGTCATCGCCTCTGTGGGTGTCTCGACGTTGGTGCTGGTGGATCGCAAGGCCCTGGCCGAGCAATGGCGCACCCGCCTGCGAGATCTCGTTGGCGTCAAGGTCGGACAGCGTGGCGGTGGCCGGACCAAGACCACCGGTGTTCTGGACATCGCCACCCTGCAGACCCTGGCGCGCGACGCCGATGTTGCCTCGTGGACCAAAGCGTACGGCCTCATCGTCGTGGACGAATGTCACCACGTGCCAGCGGCAGCGTTCACGCATGCCATCTCGCAGATCCCCGCCAGACGCTGGCTAGGACTGACCGCAACGCCCTACCGCCGCGACCAACTCGACGACCTGATCTCGCTCCAGGTCGGCCCGATCCGGCACACCGTCGCGCGGGCAACGCGCGACACCCTGACCTCCGTCGATGCGCCCGTACCGGACCCGGTGCTGCACATCCACCCAACCGGGTATTGCTACGTGGGCGACGCCAGCCCACAGTCCCCTGGGGGAATGGCTGCGATCTACCGCGACCTCGTCGCCGACGACGAACGGCTCCAGCAAGTCGTCCAGGACGTGGTCGACGCCTACGAGCGAGGCCGACACTGCCTGGTGCTGACTCAGTGGACTAGCCACCTCGAACGCTTGACGGCGTCACTGTCGGAGCCAGGCCGCACACCGGTGGTTCTGCGCGGCGGTATGGGCGCTAAACAACGAGCTGCCGCCATGGAGCGACTGAAGCAGCCAACCGCAGAGGAACCACTTCTCGTCGTCGCGACCGGACCCTTCGTGGGCGAAGGCTTCGACTGTCCTGCCTTGGACACGCTGTTCCTCGCCGCGCCGATCGCCTTCAAGGGGCGTCTCGTGCAATACGTGGGTCGCATCATGCGTCCCTATCCCGGCAAGGCGACGGCGGAGGTGCACGACTACCACGACCTTCGAGAAGGCGTTCTTGCTTCATCGCTCGCGAAGCGGGCTCCCGGCTACGTCAGCCTCGGCTTCCCGAACCCCCGCTGACAGATGGTGCCGCTCGTGGCAGGTGCACCCACCGCGGTCATCCCCGGCGACCATCTGGATTACCGCGACCGCCTCGCCGCCTTTGCCCATGCCCAGGTCCCTGTCCTGTCGGCAGCCCCTGTGACAGACCCGACCCTTGCCCAAGTGCTGTCGGTCACCCCCCCAGGCTGCCGATCCTGGACGACCGCCTCTGGGGTACCGGCAGGACGCGTTCGGACCCGGATGTGATCGACCTGCTTCAGGGCTTACGGACGGGGGCCCACTCCCGAAGTTCTCTATCAGCGGAAGATGCCAAGCTGGCCGCGCCCGTTTCCCTGAGCTCGAACAAAGGATCGTTGCTGGCTTGAAGGTGTCGAGCTTCCACGGCTTCAGGCCATGATCGAACCAGATGCGGGCGGCCGTGTCCTCGCCGACCCCCACCCGGGCGACCATTGTCCGGGTGCTCCAGCGCGTGGAGCCGTCCCGCCGGCCGCTCGTGGCGAGTCATCCGGAGCACCTCGGCGACGGTGCCACTACCGTGTTGTTGCGCAGACAGACCGCTTGGCGGCCGCGGTGGCGCGAAGATGATCAGTATGGGGATACCAAGCTCAAGATCTTTGGTCCATTTCTGGTCCATCCACCCGACACCATGGGACTCCACTGGACCGCTCAATGCGGCACCCGGGATGGCGCGTTTCCCTTACTAGACAGCAGAATCCTGCACTCAGCGGCACAGAACTCCACGCCAACTCGACCCGCTCTTAATCCGCGGGTTCGGGGTTCAAGTCCCTGGCGGCGCACCCGTAAAGATGCAGGTCAGGCCCATGATCAGCGATTACGGGCCTGACCTGAATCACCGCTTGTCCATTTTTGGTCCATGTGGGGGCACCCGTCGGCACCCGTCGGTACGGTGCACGAACCGGAACCCCAGGCACGGCAGGATCGTCCGGCGTGAGTGCGCCGTCCTCTGGAGCAGGCACGCGGAAGATGGGCCGAATTTCGGCCCGGCTGGCCCCCTGGATCTCGTGGATGAGTTCATGCAGGGCGGCCTTTCGGCCGGCTTCGGTGCCGTCTTTGAGGACCGTCCGGACGTGGTCGCGGACCTGTGCGAGGTAGCCCGGTGTCGGGACGGTGACGGTATCGCGGGAGAGCTGCTCGTTGAGGTCGCTGTGCCTGTCTCGCACGTCGATGAGCCTGCCGCAGTGACGGCGGACTCGGGTCGCGCTTGGTCTTCGGGGAGGCTGCCGCTTCGAAGGCGGCGAGGTACCGCTTGACCGCCGCTTCGGTCTTGGTGATCTCAGACGGCCGCGACACTCACGGCTTCACCGTGACGACCCGCCCATCCGCCCAGGTCGGCCGGGACCGTACCGAGGAGATGCGTAAGGCTGCCCGAGGATCAGGCCTCACCCGGGCTGAACGCCGCGAAGCGGACCTGTCCCGCCAGCTGACAGCCGCCGAGGACGAGCCGGAGTTCGGACCCGTTCGAGTCCCGGACAGCACCCGGAACCCCCCGTCGGTCTCTGTGCCGGTGTCTGTGCCTGTGTCAGTACCGGTGTGCCGGTGTTAGAGATCGGCACAGACACCGGCACCCCCGAAGAGCCATACCCGCAGGTCAACCCGCATTCCACCCACTCGGCCAAGACCCAGACTCCAGGTGGTAGTCCCATTCCTTCAATCACTGATCGCTCGAGCCGGCGGCCCGCCACCGATCCGCTCACGGCGCTCCGCTCCCTCACCCCTCGTGACCGTTGGCTGTTGGACCTCCTCGCTGAACCAAGTCCTCACCACCCCGCAACTCTGCGAAGTCGCCTTTCCTACTCTCGACATCGCCCAACGTCGGCAGCTCAAGCTGGGCCGCCGACAGACGTCCTGGACCGATTCCGGTGGCACACCCTGTTCGGCTCGCAGACCTGGCACTACACGCTGGGCTGGGTCGGCGAACAACTCGTCGCCGCCCAACGTGGCATCGATCCGCCCCGGCTCGGTGCCCACCGCGAACGCATCAGCCGGCTCGCGGCCAGCCCTCGCCTCGGACATCTCGTCGGCGTCAACGGACTGTTCACCGCGCTAGCCGCGCACGCCCGTACCCACCCGGAGACCAGCCTGGACACCTGGTGGTCCGAAGCTCGCTGTACCGCCAGGTGGACGCCGTTCGTCCGCCCGGACGGCTACGGACGCTGGACCGAACGCACCCGCACAGTGAAGTTCTTCCTCGAATACGACCCGGCAGCGAACCGCTGGGCAAAGTCGTCGGCAAACTTCCCGGATACGCCGACCTCGACAGCACCGGTGGAACCAACGCGCCCGTGCTGTTCTGGCTCCCCAGCACCCGACGCGAAACCAACCTGCACGCCGCCATCGCCGCCGCCCACCCTGAACCGTCGTCGTCGCCACAGCCAGCACGAGTTCGCCCAGACCGTGCCCGGTGGACCAGCGGGCCCGGTATGGCTAACCGCACCCGGCCGGCGACGGCGCACCCTCGCCGAACTCGGCCCAACCATGCCAGCGGCAACTGTCGCTCGCCACGAGCATGGGACCGGTCTGAGCGGTTTCTTGCCACGGTCATGGGACCACCCCGGTTGCCAGTCATGGGACCACCTGCGTGTCGTGCGCGGGGGTCGGGGTTGCCGGCCACTACCGATCTCTTCATGTCCAGCGACGTGGAGGCATCGGGTGGCGTTTCGGGAGGTTCGTGTGAACGAAATACGGGAGGTGCTGCGGGCCTGGCTCGCAGGAGCTGGCCATCGGGTCGCGGCGGAGCGGGCCGGTGTGGATCGCAAGACCGCGCGCCGGTATGTCGAAGCCGGCGAGGCGGCGGGGCTGCTGCGGGAGGGCGGTGAGGGGCAACTGACCGATGAGCTGATCGGGGCGGTGGTTCTGGCGGTCCGGCCGGCACGGACGACCGGACACGGGAGCTCGTGGGAGGAGCTGGTGCCGTGGAAGGCGAAGATCACAGTCTGGGTGAAGGCTGATCTGCAGCTGACGAACATCCACGGCAAGCTCGAACGTCAGGGTGTCGTCGTGCCCTACCGCACGCTGCACCGGTTCGCCGGTGAGCAGTGCGGCTTCGGGGCCAAGCGGATCACGTTGCGGGTCGCGGACGGCAAGCCTGGGGTGGAGTGCCAGATCGACTTCGGCCGCCTCGGGCTGATGCACGACCCGGACACCGGGCGGCGCAGGGCGGTGCATGCGCTGATCTTCACGGCGGTCTACTCACGGCATTTGTTCGTGCACTTGTCGTTCACGCAGACCCTGGAGGCCGTCGTTGCCGGATGTGAGCAGGCGTGGCAGTTCTTTGGCGGCGTGTTCGCGGTCCTGATCCCGGACAACATGAGCCCGATCATCGCGAGTGCGGACCCGATCAACCCGACGTTCACGGTCGGCTGGCTGGACTACGTCCAGGCCCGCGGGTTCGCCACCGACCCCGCAAGGGTCCGATCGCCTAAGGACAAACCTCGGGTTGAGCGGACCGTCCAGTACGTCCGGGAGAACTTCTGGCGCGGCGAGGAGTTCACCGACCTCACGCAAGCCCAGGCCAGGGTCGAGCTCTGGTGCCGGACGACGGCCGGGATGCGGATCCACGGCACGACCGCGCAGCGACCGGCGGAGGACTTCACCACCAGCGAGCAGCCGCTGCTCCTGCCGGCACCGACACAGGTCTATGACCGGCCGCTGTTCAGCACGCCGAAGGTCGCCCGGGACCTGCACGTCGAGGTCGCTCGTGGGCTCTACTCCGTCCCGGGTGAGCTGATCGGCCAGCGCGTCGATGTCCGAGCAGATACCTACCTGGTCAAGGTCTTCAGCCGCGGGCAGCTCATCAAGATCCACCCCCGGGTCAAAGCCGGAGGGCGTTCGACCGACCCCGCGGACTACCCGGTCGAGCGCCGCGACTACGCCCTGCGCGATGTCGTGTCCCTCACCAGCAAGGCCGGGGCAGTCGGCCCGAGTGTCGGCATCTACGCGGTCCGGCTGCTCGATGTCCCGCTCCCGTGGACCTCGATGAGGACCGTCTATCGGCTCCTCGGACTGGCCCGCAGCTACGGGGCTGAGGCGGTCAATGCGGCCTGCGCCCGAGCACTCGAGCTCGACGTCGTCGACGTCAACAAGGTCGCCCGAATGCTCGAGCAGGCCCGCGAACACGCACCGCTGCCGGCGCAGGCCGCGAAGGTCGTGGCCGCCCCTTCCCGATTCGCCCGTGACCAGCAGGAGTTCCAGGGCGAGCTGGCTCTGGGCCTGGAAGCAGACCCCGCATGAGCCGCCCTTCCGCCTCAGCAACACCGCTGCCCGCATCCGCGGCCAGTGTTGATGCCGACCTGCGAGCGCTGCTGCGCAAGGTAAAACTCGGCAGGATCCTGGACACCCTCCCAGAGCGGCTCGCCCTGGCCCGGGCCGAGTCACTCCCGCACGCCGACTTCCTCACCCTGGTGCTGTCCGACGAGGTCGACCGACGCGATCGGGCCAGCGCCGAGCTCCGCGCCCGCACCGCCAAGCTCGACCTGAGCATGCGCCTGGAGCGAGTTCAGCTTCGGAGCCGTAGCCCGTATGGGGTTGCAGGCGACCCTGGGGGTCTGCGTAGTTCTGGTGACCGTGTCTTTCGTGCTGGTGGTCGTTGCCCGTCTCACGGACTGTTCGGCCCGGGACGCGGCGATCGCTGTCGCAACAGTGCTCCGTCGCCAAAAGGACCCTGGCAGCGGCATCGAAAAGGCTGACGGACCGGAGTAGGCAACCCCCGCTTCGCATGAGGCAGTCAGCCCGCTGAATTACGATCATGTCGTTTACCACTCGGCGTGTCGCCTAGCTTCCGGCAAGCGCTTGTGCCACCAGTTAAATCTGGCCTCTGTCCCGTGACACGCCCGAGACGGTCACCTACCCCAAGTAGTCGCACATGGGTGCTGTGCTTGTCGTGGCTTGGGCGCACCTGCGCCGTTCCCCCTGGCCGTGACGGAAAAGCACGCCTATGGCTCCCCTTGGGACTAATAAGCCGGCCGGAGACGTGCAGCAGCGGCTCGCGGAGCTTCAGGCGAGCTGAGAAGAGGGCGTCGCTATCGCGAGTGCTTTCATCGTCGCGCCAAGTGGAGAACGCCGCCAGGTCAGCCCGTCGCGAGACGGGTGGCAACCACGGAGGTGTACCCGCGCCGACGATGACCCACTGCCAGCAGATCCGCTCATCGGGCAGCTGTTCGTGGCGCACACGCTGGCGATCAGCGAGCTGTACGTCAGGTTGGGGGAAGCGAAGCGAGTCGGCCACCTGCAACTGCTCAACTTCGAGGCTGAGCCCGATGCCTGGCTCCAGAGCGTCAGGACTGGTATGCGAACCTGCCCCGGTTCGGCTCGGGCAAGTGCCTCCCGCTCACCCACGCCGGCACACTGCTCACGATCTTCGAACCGGACGTCCCGGCGCACGATCTGCGGGCGACCGGCCCGCTGGTAGTGCATCTGATCGAACGCGAGTTGCGTGCCGAGGATCTCCCCGGCGACGCTCCCCGGTCCCATCGACGCCGACCAGGTGCAGATCGCCAAGACCGCGGACCGCAGCGTGCTCGGATACATCGACAACATGGCCTACCTGTGCGAGCACATCATCGCCACGAACCGCGGGCTCCGACACACGGATATCAGTGCGCTCAACCTGTCGTTGCGCCGGAACATCAACAGCGCCGCCGGATACCGCAGACCCATCGAACTTGTCCGCGACCGAGTCAATCCCGAACCGGGCTAGAAGCCCCCAGTTGGCTGCCACTCTCCTACGACTTCGGCTTTTGGCACCTTACAGGGACCACGCCATCCCGTACGGGGTCCGCAGACCACGAGGTTCTCCCGGCGTCCGACCCACTCCAACGTTCGTAGTGCTGGCGGCGAACAGTGTGCTGGCCCGGCATCCCGACGTGAAGATCTCGTTGGCCGAGCTGGGTTCGGAGTGGTTTTCCCACTGCTTCGCCGGATCGACACCCAGTACGACATCCATCGCAGCATGCACGGCGCACCGTGGCCGCGGCGTTCTACTCCGGCAACGCGACGGCGCTCCTGCACGCCTGAATCGAGTCGGTCACACCGAGCGCAGCCCGTCGAGAATCGTCGGCAGCACGGGGTCCGCGTCGTACGGCAGGTGCATCGAGACCCGCCCTGCGATGTCGGCGTACGCCGCGGAGATGGCCGGCGCGACCTGATCCGGCTCGGCGACGATCGCGAACGCCGCCAGCACCTCGTCGTCGATGAGCCCGCCCATTCTAGCCCACTCCCCGGCCCGGGACAGGACGTTGAGCTCGGCCTGCAACTCACCCCAGCCGTGGAGCTCCAGAACCGGCCGGTACGACGGGGTCGAACCGTAGAACGCGATCTGCTTGCGCACCTCTCCGGCCGCGGCTGCCAGCTCGGTCTCGTCGCGGCCGGTGACGACGAACGGGGCGACGCTGATGTCGACATCGGTGAGTCCCGACGCCCGGGAACGGCCCTGGGCGAGTGAAGGGATCGTGACCTCCCGCAGGTAGCGAACAGTCGTGAAGCCATGGCACAGAAACCCGTCCGCGACTTCACCCGCGACTTCGGTCATCAGCGAACCCACGCCCGCGAGGTAAATCCTGGGCGGGCCGAACCGGTTCGGCCCCGGGTCGAAGAACGGTGTCATCAGCGTGTGCTGGTAGTACTCGCCGGTGAAGGCCAGCGGTGAGCCATCCGACCAGCTGCGCCAGATCGCCCGGATCGCCAACACGAACTCCCGCATGCGCGGGGCCGGGTGCGACCACGGCATGCTGAACCGTCGCGTGATGTGCGGCTTGACCTGCGAGCCGAGCCCGAGCAGCAGCCGCCCGCGTGACAGCAGCTGAAGGTCGTTGGCGGCCACGGCTATGGTCATTGGCGACCGGGCGAACGCCACCGTGATCCCGGTGCCGAGCTCGATCGATCGGGTGCTCGCTGCGGGCAGGGCCAACGTCACCAGCGGATCGTGCCGGGTCTCACCCGCCCAGGCACAGGCGTACCCGGCCGCCTCCGCCGCCAAAGCAGCGTCGCTGATGTCGACCGCGTCGACCGGAAGGCTGACATCGACCTTCAACCGAGGGTCTCAGACAATTTTCGACGTCCGGCCGGCCCAGTACGGATCGCGAAGCCGGCGCTTGTAGAGCTTGCCGTTCTCCTCCCGGGGCAGCGAGTCGACGAAGTCGAAGCTCCTCGGCAGCTTGAAGCCCGCGATGTTGGCTCGGCAGTGCTCCGTCAGCGTGGCCACCACGTCGTCACCGGAAGTCTCGCCGGGCATCAGCTGGACGACCGCCTTAACCTCCTCGCCGAACTCCTCGTTCGGCACCCCGAATACGGCAACGTCCTGAACCGCGGGGTGGTTGCCGAGGCACTCCTCGATCTCCTGTGGGTAGATGTTGACTCCACCAGAAATGATCATGTTCGAAAGCCGGTCGGTGAGGTACAGGTAGCCGTCGTCGTCGACGTACCCGACGTCGCTCGCCGTGGCCAGTCCGTTGTGATAGATCCCGGCGGTCTTTTCCGGATCCTTGTAGTACTCGATCTGATGCGCCGCAAGGTTGTTGAAATAGACGAGGCCCTCCTCGCCCGGACCGAGCGGCTCCTTAGTGTCGACGTCGAGGATCACCATCGTCGTCGATGGGCTCCAGGTCCGCCCGACCGAGCCCGGACGTTCAAGCCACTCCTCGGAGGTGATGAACGTCGCGCCGGCCTCGGTCGCGCCGTAGTACTCGAGCAGGATCGGCCCCCACCAGTCGATCATGGCCCTCTTGACCTCGACCGGGCACGGTGCCGCCGCGTGAACCGCGACCCGCAGGCCCGACACGTCATAGGCCGCCTTGACCTCCTCGGGCAACCGCAGCATGCGCTGGAACATGGCCGGCACCCACTGGCTGTACGTGATCTTCTCGTCCTGCAGGCGCTGCAAGGCCCGCCGGGCGTCAAAACGGTGCATGATCACCGGTGTCGCACCGATGCACTGGGCGCCGAAGGTGAAGCTGGCCGGGGCGCCGTGGTAGAGCGGGGCAGTGTTGAGGTAGCGGTCACCGTCCCGCATTCCGAACGACGTCACCATCGTGTAGGCGATCGTGGCGACCTCCGATGGAGGCAAGTCCAGGAGCTTGGCCTTGATCCCCTTCGGCCTCCCGGTCGTGCCCGAAGAATAGAACATCGGCGCGCCGGCGTACTCCCTGGCGATGCGGTGCGAGGGCTGGTCTCCCACGAAGTCGGCATAGTCGACCACGCGCGCGTCGGCGCCCGGACCCGCGTCGACCTGGATGACGGTGATGTCCGGAAGGTTGCGAACCGCCGCGGCCGCCGCGTCGCGCGTCGCCGGTCCGGTCAGCAGGACCTTGGCCTCGGAGTTGGCCAAGATGTACTCCACCTCGTCGGGAGCCAGGTGCCAGTTGATCGGCGTGATGTACCGCCCGCTGCGCACCGCGGCCCACCAGGCGTGGGCCCAGGTGACGGAGTTCTCCAGCATGACTGCGGTGACATCGCCCCGCTGCAAACCGAGCCCTGCATATGCGTGGGCCAGGCGGTTCGAGGCGGCATCGAGCTCAGCGTAGGTCGTGGCCCCAGAGCCGTTCTCCATGACCATCGCGATCCGCTCGGGACAACGGTCTGCTTGCGTGCCGACGTACATCCGGGTTCCCTTCCGTCGCTGCTAACTGTATACAATAATGCGTCACTCCACCGGAGGAACTAATGAGCGACGACGTCGAACGCATTCATGACCTCATGCTGCGATATGCAGAGCTGTTCGACGGAGGTGACCTCGAGGGCTTCGCGGAACTGTTCGTCCGCGGTTCGTTGACGTTCAAGGGGATCGATCCTCCGTGTATCGGTTCCGAGGGAGTGCTCGACTTCATCGACCGGCGAGTGATCATGCACCGAGGCAAACCTCGCACGAACCATGTTATGAGCAACATCATCGTGCGCGTGGGCGAGGACCGGACGACCGCCACCGCCCGCAGCCACGTCACCGTCTTCCAGGCCACACCGGACCTACCGCTGCAGGTCATCGTGACCGGCCAGTACAACGATGTGTTCGCCCGGGACGAGTCCGGCTGGTATTTCGTCGAACGCACCGCCGGCGGCGGGGGTCTGACCGGAAACCTCACCCAGCACCTTCGGCTTGAAGCGAACCCGACCCGGGAGACCGCGAATGTCTGACGCCCTGACGCTCGACGAGCGTGCCGAGATTATCGACACGTGCATCCAGATGGCCTGGTGCATCGACGAGCGGCGCTGGGAGGACCTCGGGGAGCTGTTCGCGCCGACGCTGGTGATCGACTACACCAGCATCTTCGGGGGCGAGCCCCGGACGATCACTCCCGCCGACATGGTCCGCACCTCACAGCTGCTGCTGGGCAACCTCACCTCGACCCAGCACATCGTCAGCGGGCACATCGTGACCGGCTCGGCCAACGACGCCGAGTGCAAGTCACAGGTGCAGGCGACCCACCTGCTGGCCAACCCGTCCGGCGACCCCGCCTGGACGGTCGGTGCGCAGTACTACATGAAGCTGCGCCGCCTGGACGGGTCGTGGCGCATCTCGGCGGTCCGAGCCGTCATGTTGTGGGCTGCCGGCAACCGCGAGGTCATGCGACTCGGCAAAGTCCGCGGACAATCCGCCTGACGCAACGAAGGAGACTTCATGGCCGAGCTCGGATACGATAGAGAATTCGTCGGCGTCGCCGGCGTGAGCGGACCCGGTCGTGCCGGCGCCGGTGGCTGGCCCTGCCAGGGTCTCTACCACACTCCCTCGGGCAATAAGCCGAAGGTCGCGATGATCGCGACCCACTACAACGTCGACTTCTCTCAGCACTATCTCGCCGACTACGTCGCCAAGCGCGGTATCGGATTCCTCGGCTGGAACACCCGCTTCCGCGGGGACGAGGCGAGGTTCCTGCTCGACCACGCACTCGTCGACATCGGCGCCGGCGTGAACTGGCTGCGCGAGACGGCCGGCGTGGAGACAATCATCCTCGTCGGCAACTCCGGTGGTGGGTCGTTGATGTCGGCCTACCAGTCCCAGGCGGTCGAGCCCAACGTCACGCCCAGCTTCGGGATGCGACTGGCGCGCGGCGCCGAAGACCTCGTGGCGGCCGACGGCTACATAGCGCTGGCGGCGCACCTGGGCCGCCCCGACGTCCTTACCAACTGGATGGACGCCGCTGTCCTCGATGAGAACGACCCCACGCAGACCGACAGCTCGCTGGACCTGTGGAACCCAGACAACGGGCCGCCGTACTCCCCCGAGTTCCTCGAGCGCTACCGCGAGGCGCAGGTCGCCCGGAATCAGCGGATCACCGACTGGGCCAAGGCCGAGCTCGAACGCGTGACCGCCGCCGGCATGACGGATCGGCTGTTTACGCTGGCACGCACCTGGGCCGACCCCCGCATGGTCGACCCGACCATCGACCCGAACGGCCGCACGCCGAACCGCTGCTACCAAGGTGATCCCCGGAAGGCCAACATGTCCGTGTGGGGCATCGGCGGTTCCAACACGCTGCGCACCTGGCTATCGATGTGGAGCCTGGAGACGTCGCAGTGCCGCGGTGAGCCCCACATGGCGCGGGTCACCGTGCCGACGATGGTGATCGACGCCCTCGACGACTCGGGGGTCTACCCGAGCGACGCTGCGAAGATCTTCGACGCCATCGGGTCGACGGACAAGACGCTGCATTCACTCCCTGGTGACCACTACTTTCGCGAGCCCACCGACTCGCGTGAGCTGGTGGCCGACCTGATGGTCGAGTGGGCCAACAAGAACGGGTAGGACGACGCCCCGTCAGCTGGCAGAGTCGGCCAGCTCGGTCGGCACGGCGGCGTCGTCGTCGTCGAGGCGGAGGTTCTCGCTCCGCGGCATGCCAGGAGTGTCGACGCACAGTCCGATCAGGATGCCGTTCGCGTCGACGTAGTAGCGCGATTGGCACCAGCCGTGGTCTGCGTCCATCGCCTTCGGCCAGCCGGCGGACTTGAGCCGGCTCGACATTCGTGACGCGCGCTCGGCGTCCAGCCGGATCGCGACGTGGTTGGCCCACAGTGGCAGAGCGAGATCGGTGGACACCGCCGTGCGCAGCGGCGCCGGCTCACCGAAGCCCTCGAGGCGGAAGAACGCAATACACGTTCCGTCGTCGAACTCATAGACATGCTTAAACCACGAACCGTCAGGGTTCTCCTGGGTCTCGATGTTGACGAGCGGAAGTTCCAGGAGCTCGTGGTAGAAGTGGTGCGTCTCCTGCAGATGTGACATGTGTACGCGACGTGGTGGATACCGTTCGTGGCATGTCCGCCAGACTCGGCTGGTCGCCACATTGTATGCACAGCCGCCGCGCGTGGGAACCACCGTTGAGCCGGACCGGTTGGGTCCTGCTCATCGACCATCCGGGCAAGGTGTCGACATCGACCACGGATGCTCGGACCGAGGGGCACGAGCTGGCCGAAGCGCCGGCTAGGGCCGCCCCGGCACAGATGTGCCGGGCGCGTTGCTCGTCAATATCAGCCGGGCGGACTGGTCGACGTGGAGACTCTCGCGGACGCCCTCGAGGCAGATTAGGTCGCTGCGGCGCCTGGATGTGCTGCCACGGGAGCCACACAGATTCCCGCACGTCTGCGCGACCGGCACGACGTAATGATCACACCGCATGTGGCGTTCTCCTCGGCCGCGGCGATCACCGAGCTGCGTCACCGGCCTTACGAGAACCTGCTGTCGGTCCTGCGTGGCAAGCTGCCTGCGCACGCCCTGGTGCCGACCTCGCCCCGCCGGTCAAGAGGCTGAGCGGGCCCACCGTCGTCTCGGTTTCGGGCACGACGGCCCCGTCGAACAGTGCGCGCTCGAGGGTCGCATCGGCCTGGTTGAGACGCTCCAGCAGCGTGTCGCGACCCAGGTAGATGTGCTCGGTCATCAGCCGATGGGCGCGGGCCGGCTCGCCTCTCGCGATCGCATCGCGGATCAGCCGGTGGAACAGGTTGGACTGCGCCCGCTCCTCCCGCGAGAACACCTTGAACGCCTGGAATACCAATGGAAGGTCGACAACCCTCTCCAGCAGCTGGGTGAGGCGCTGGTGATCGGCGATCCGGAGGACCGTACTGTGGAAAAGACTGTTCGCCGCGTTGATCCGGCGTACCAGCTCCAGGTCGCTGAGGCCCTTGAGGGCAAGAGTGCGGTCGAACTCCTCGATGGCGCTGCTGAGCTCGTCGATGTCGGCGGGCGTCGCGCGGGTCGCGGCCCGCTCAGCGACGAACGCCTCGAGCCGGCACCTGAGCTCGTAGAGGTCGACCACGTCTGTCGAGGTGACGGCCCGCACGACCGCACCGCAGTTGCGCTCGCTGTCAACCAGGCCCTCGGCCTCCAGGCGGTGCAGCGCCTCGCGGACCGGAGTGCGGGACAGATCGAACTCGTCACTCACCCGCTGTTCGATGAGCCGCTGTCCCGGCCGGTAGCGACCCTCGACGATGGCCTGCCGGATCTGCACGTACGCGCGGTGGCTGCTGCCGAGCGAGGCATCGGTCAAGGTCTGAGGGCTCATGTGAATACAATACGCGACCCATAGCGGAAACCGAGCGTCGTGAGCCCAAAATGCCTATTCGGTGTTTTCGCTGGGCCGTCGGGCGATTTCATGCGGCGTCGCAAGCAACCGGACATTGCCCGACATCCGCCTCCGCAGCCGGTGACGCGACCTCGGACCCAGAAGGGCTGCAGGTGGCCACCAGTAGCATACAATCCGCCGGGACACTGGTCGGGGGGCCACTCGCGGGCGTCACGGTCATGGAGCTGGGGAGTTCATCGCCGGACCCTTCGTCGGCCAGCTTCTCGGCGACTACGACGCAGACGTCATTATGATCGAGCCGGTAACGCCATGGTGACCCGATGCGCCACTGGGGCGTCCTTCGTGACGGCGACAGCCTGTGGAGGCCGAGCATCGGCCGCAACAAGCGACCGGTGTGCATCGACATGCGGACGGCGGCGCGCCAGGACCTCATGCGTGAAATCGCAACAAGCACCGACGTCATCATCGAGAACTTTCGGCCTTGCCGCCTCGCCGAGTGGGGACTCGGGTACGCGGGCCTCTCACCGGCCAATCCCGCGCTGATCATGGCGCACGTCTCGGGTTACGGCCAGAACGGTCCCCGTGCCGGCGCCGCCGGATTCGGCAGCATTGGCCAGGCGGTCGGGGGGCCTGCGCTACACGACGGGCACCCCGAACCGGCCGCCCAGCCGGTACGGCGTCAGCATGGGTGACGCCCTCGCCGGGCTGTTCGCCGTCATCGGCGTGCTCGCGGCGCTGACCCAGGCGCACGCCACCGGGCAGGGGCAGGAGCTCAATGTCGCCATCTATGGGGCTGTTGCGGCGTTGATGGAGTCGTCGATGGCCGACTGCGAGATCGGCGGTGTGCTGCGCGAGCGCACTGGCAGCGTTCTGCCGGGGGTGGCGCCGTCCAACACCTATCCCACGGTCGATGGGCCGGACATCGTCATCGCGGCTAACGCCGATGCGGGCTTCGTCCGGCTGTGCACCGTCATGACCCACCAGAGCTCGCCGCCGACGATCGGTTCGTCACCCATCTCGCACGTGCCGACCGCGCCGAAGAGCTCGACGCGCTCATCGGCGACTGGACGCGCACGCTGGAGCCGGCTGCCCTGCTCGCCGAGTTAGAGGCCAACGGCGTGCCAGCCGGACGCCTTCACCGCGCAGGACATGCTCAGCGACCCGCAGTACGCCGCACGCGAGATGATTCTGCGGCCCCCATCCTATCAGGGCTGGATGGTGCCGATGAGTGGAATCTTGCCCAAGTTCCCGCGGACCCCGGGCAACGTCAGGACCACAGGGGCCGGCTGGGCGAGCACACGCGCGAGGTGCTCATGGGCTGCGTCGGCATCGAGGACGCAGCCATCGAGAAGCTGAAGCCTCGACGGCAGCATCACTGCCTGGCACCGCAAAACATTCCTGCCGGCTGAGACGAAACTCCAGTCGGGGCCGGGACAACACGAGGCGTTCTACGCGATGGCGGGAACCTTGGCCGGCATCGGCGCGTGCTTGACGTCTGCCGGTGTCAACACCTTCATCCAGGCCGCGAACTCCAGCGACAGACCATCAGGGTCGAAGAAGTAGACCGACCGCATGAACACGCCGTCGTATATCTCCCGCGACCAGCCCTCCGGGCTGTCGTCGTGGTTGATCGGACCGGAGCACCTGACGCCCTTGTCGCGCAGCCGCTGGGCGTACTCGTCGATCTTGTCGGGGTCGACGTCGAAAGCGATGTGGTTCATCGACGACACCGCACTGGTGATGTCGCCGCGGCCGGGCAGCGCAGCCGGGCCCGTCACACCCGGTTCCCTGGCGGGGGCACCTGGAAACCAGAAGAACGCGAGCGAGTCGCCCTTGCCGATGTCGAAGAAGAAGTGCTGACCCATTCCGTCCGGCAACTCAAGCGTCTTGGTCAGGGTCAGGCCGAGGATGCCCTGGTAGAACTCCACGGTCTGCTGCATGTCACTGCAGACGAGAGCGAGATGGTTGACACCTCGGAGATTGAACTCGGATCCAGCCATGGAGGCCTCCTACCATCAGTTCGAGCTTCTCGTTCATGTTATCCGTTTTGCGAATCGTATGCAATCATCGCTGAACGGGAGAGGACCACGAGTGAACGAACTACCCGCGGCCACGGAGCGCGTCGCGCAGCGGCTCACGGACGCGATCGAGAGCGGCGATCCCAACGCAATCGCCGCCTGCTGCACCGACAACGTCGTGGTGTGGCATAACTACGACGATCTTGAGGTCGGCTTCGACGTCGTCGTGCCCATGCTGTCCACCCTGGTGGCGAGGGTGCCGGGTGTGCGTTACGTCGATGTGCGCCGATATCCCATCGAGCGCGGCTACGTCCAGCAGCACGTCGTCCGCGGCGACGCGCCGTCCGGCCGACTGAACCTGCCGGCCTGCATGATCGTCGACGTCCGCGACGGTCTCATCGCGCGGATCGAGGAGTACCTCGACAGGGCGGCGATCAGCGTCCTTCGCCAGCCGCGTCAGAGGTAGAGCGCCTTGACCTCCTCCTCGCGGGCTCGCAGGTCGGCAGTAGCGCCGGAGAGCTCGATCCGGCCGCGATGCAGGATGTAGGCCCGATCGGCCGCTCGCAGAGCCACCCGGGCATGCTGTTCGACGATGAGCACCGCGGCGCCAGCCTTCGCCGCGTCGGAGAGCGCCCGCAGCAGCCGTCGTACGACGATCGGAGCGAGTCCCAACGACAGCTCGTCAGCCAGCAGCACCTTGGGCTCCGCGGCGACGATCCGGGCAAGGGCGAGCATCTGCTGCTCACCCCCCGAGATCAGACCGGCCCGCACGTCGAGCCGATCCTCCAGCTCCGGGAAGTGCCGGAGCGCCGCGTCGATCGATCCCTTGCCCAGCCGCAGGTTCTCCCGGCAGGTCAACGCCATGAACAGGCAGCGGTTCTCGGTGAGCAGACCCATGCCGTTGCGGATCCGGCGGTGCAATGGCCCGGGCTTGTCGGTGCCATTGCACCGCACGCTGCCTGCCAGCAGCGGCAACTGTCCCGACAGCGCCCGGATGGTCGTCGTCTTGCCGGCACCGTTGGCTCCCAAGAGTGCCACGACCTCGCCGGCCCTGACCTCGAGGTCGAGGTTGATGATGGCCGGCGCACCGTGATAGCCAGCGGCGACACCGGTCGCCTGAAGCGCTGGCTCGGTCACTGGGTCTCCACCTTCGGGCTCGGCGAGGGCGACGGCACCGCGTGGCCCGGGGGCAGTGCCGCGGCGTTGGCGGGCACGTCGTCGACGCCGAGATAGGAACGCACGACCTCAGGATGCCGCCGGACGTCGTTGGGCGCTCCCTCGGCGATGACCTTGCCGAACTCCAGAGCCAGCACCCGATCGGAGACCGACATGACGAGCTCCACGTCGTGCTCGATCAGCAAGACCGCGATCTTCCAGGTCTCCGCCAGTCGCCGCAACAGGATCTTGAGCTCGCCCCGGTCGTGATCGTCGAGACCGGCGGCCGGTTCGTCGAGCATCAGCACCCTGGGGTGACTGGCCACCGCGCGGGAGATGCCCAGCAGACGTCGCTGACCGTAGGTCAAGTCCGCCGGCGCCAGGTCGAGCGAGTCGGTGAAGCTGAAGTCCTGGACCACGGCGACCGCGGCGGCCTCGAGCGTCAGTCGGCCGGGCCGGACCAGCGAGGTCAGGTCGTTCGCGCGGCCGTGATGCTCGGAGGCCACCATCAGGTTCTCGCCTACCGACAGCTCCTCGAACAGCTCAAGAGACTGGAACGACCGGGTGATGCCGGCCCGGCTGCGCTTGTGGGCCGCGAGCCCGCCCATCGGTCGGTCGTCGAGAGTGATGCGACCGGTTGCCACGACGTAGCCCGTGATCGCATCGACGAGTGTCGTCTTCCCGGCGCCGTTAGGGCCGATGACCCCGAGGATCTCGCCATCGCGCAGTTCGAGGCTGACGTTGTCGACCGCGACGACCCCGCCGAACTTCACGGTCAGCCCACTCACCGACAGGACGGTCGGCTCGGTGCGGACCAGGTCATCGACGTTCACGGCCGCCAGGTTCATGCCGCCCCGGCCCTTGCGCCGCAGCCGCTTGATGATCGGCGCCAGCTGCTGGACCACGCTCCCGGCGATCCCGTCCGGGTTCAGGATGACGGTGATCAGCAGCAGCAGACCGCCAATGAACTGCAACCACTTGCCCAGCCCGATGCTGCTGACGACCTTGTTGCCAAGGCCGCTCGGCTCGATACCTGTGCCGGCGACGGCGCCCCCGACGTACCCGACACCGCCGATCACGGCCTCGACGACATAGTTGACGGACTGGAACGGATCGAAGTTGTCAAACAGCGCGGTCGGGTAGCGGAACGCAATGAGGATGCCACCGATCGTCGCGACGATCGAGGACAGCACGAACGCGTGCAGTTTCGTTCTGGCGATGTTGATGCCCATCGCCGCGGCCGCCCGCTCATTGCTACGCACCGCGATGAATCGGCGTCCCGCACCCGATCGCCGGATGTTACGGACGATGATCGCCATGATCACGAACAGAGCCAGGGCAACCAGCGAGAAGCGCCGGGGGTAAGTCGTCTCGTCGATCTCGACGCCGAAGACCGACGGGGAGCCCACGTCGATGCCCGCCTGCCCCCCGGTCAGGCGGGTCGAGCTGAACACCAACGCGTTTAGCGCGGCGGCGAGCCCCAGGGTGACGACCGCGAGGGTCACGCCGCGGGTGCGGACCGCCGGCAGGCCGATGATCACCCCGATCGGGATCGCGACCGCGATCCCGACCAACGCCGCCGGCGGGGCCGGCCAGCCGTATGCGGCCACCAGGCGGGCCGCGGCCAGTGCCCCGAGACCGGCGATGGACAGCTGAGCGAGCGAGAGCTGCCCCGCCAGACCGGTCAGGATGACCAGTGACAGCAACAGGATCGCCGCGATCAGGCACGACGTCGTGGCCGCGACCCACTCGATCGGAAAAACGAACTGGATCAGTACCACAGCGACGATGAGGCTAGTGAGGATCGTGGTCGGAGAGAGCCGGCCGCTTCCGAGCCTCGGCAGCCGGGCACCGACGTAGTCGCGAGCTGGCAGCGACTTCCCGCGGATCATGAGGATCACGATGATGACCAGAAACGGCACTGCGTCGGAGAGGTTGGGGAACGACCGGATGACGGGCTCGCTGCCGTAGAACGTGAGTTCGGACTGGACCACGCCGATGAACATCGCTCCGACGGTGGCGGCGGGGAACGACGAGAGTCCGCCGAACAGCGCGGCCGCGAGGGCGGGGATCAGCAGCGTGGTCATGTTGGGCAGGCTCAGCCCGTCGAGCGGCGCGACCAAGATGCCGGCGAGGGCGGCGAGGGCACCAGCGAGGGCCCAGTTGCCGCGGGCGATCACTGACGACGACCATCCCAAGGCATTGAGCGCCTCTTCGTTCTCGGCGAGCGCAGCGGTTGCGAGACCGATCCGGGTGACGCGGAAGACCCACCACAGCACCGCGCTCAGCAGGATCGAGACGCCGAAGATGATGATGTAGTCCACCGTCAGATGAGCCCCGAAGATCCGGACTCCGTTCTGCGGGAGAAACGCGGGCACGAGCTGAGGGTTGGAGCCGAACTTCAGCTGACAGCCCGACTGAACCACCACGAGGATGCCGAGAGTGGCGATCGCCTTGGTCAAAGCGGACGCCGATCGCAGCGGCCGCATCACGATCAGCTGGACGAGCAACCCGAAGATCAGGCCCGCGATCACCGCTAGCACGATGGCGAGTGCCGTCGGGATGCCCTTGGCCTCGAAGTAGAACAGCGCGTATCCGGAGCCGACCGCGATCGCGGCGTTCGCGAAGTTGACCGCGCCGGAGGCGCGATAGATCACGATGACGCCAAGCGCGAGCAAGGTGTAGACCCCGCCGCTCGCGAGGCCCAGGATCGCGAAACGAATGGCGCTCGCCACCAGGTCCCCTTTCGACGAAAGCCCCGCCTGGGCTGCCGGTATGGCCGGCGTTATGGCCGAACCACACCACCCAGGCGGGGCTTTCTGGTCAGTTCTACGGCGTGACGGTGAAGTTCTTCACGAAGGACAGGGCACTTCCGGTCCATTTGTACTCGACCTCGTGGTTGTCCTTGTCCTGCGGATATCCCGGGAACACGCCGGTGCCGGCGAGACTGAAGGCTGGGGTCAGGCCGGTATCGACATTCGTCATCTTGGAGACGCCGGCCAACAGGTTCGGGCCGGTGATGTCACTGACACCCTTGGCGTCCTGGGCGAACATGAGCACGCCCTGGTAGGCGTTCTCCGCCAAGTTGTCCGCAGCACCGGCCGCCCCGGTCACACCGGTCGCCTTCATGTCCGCGACGAACTGGGTGAGCGGCGCAGACGTGGTGCCCGAGTCCGGGCTGAAGTACGTCCCGTTGACCGTCAGCTGGCCGGCAGGAAAATTCACCGGCGCGTAGAGCGCCTGGACGATCGTCGCCAGGTTGGTGTTGACCGGAATGCTCGACCCGCTCTTCTTGACCGCGGTCAAGATGCCGACCACGGCCTGCGGCCCACCGATCATCGACATGCACTTCGCGCCCCCGGCTAGGGCGGTTGCGACGTTCGACGTGAAGTTGGTCGTGGTGGCGGGGTAGAGGTAGCTCTTGAACGACGTGCCGCCGGCCTTCATGAAGGCCGCCTTGATGAACTTGATGCCGTCGGTAGTGCCGGGCTGGTTCACAGCCAGGACCGCAGCGGATTTGCAGCCCCCACCGTCGGCCGCCAGCAACTGGCCTTCACCGGTGTAATCCGTCGCGCTTGCATTGATCGGGAAGGAAATCGGGCTGGTGTGGTCAATCGGATTGATATCGGTCGACGCAAAATAGGGAATCTTTGCAGCCGCCAATGCAGGCATGAAATTAGTGTCGTAAATCGACAGGCTGCCGACCGCAGCGACGACGTGCTCTGAGACGGCCTTGCGTCCGCAGGCAGCGTCCTGGTTCGGGTTGCCCTGGTCGTCGCAGACCACCAGCTGGACCTGGTGACCATTGACGCCACCCTTCTGGTTGATCCGGGCCACTCCGGCCTTGGCACCGGTCACCATCTCTGGCAATGCATAGACAGGGCCGGAAATGGCACCTTCGATCATGACTTTGACCGGTGCGCCGCTGGACGCGCCTCCGCTCGTCGAGCCTCCTCCCGATGCCGAGCCCCCGGAGCTATTCGAGCCGCATCCGGCGACCAGGGTGGCGATCCCGGCCGCCGCAACAATCGCGTACGAGAACCTCGGATTCTTTCGCGCCATTATGGTCCTCTCGGTTGGCGGGCTACGCTAATTCGCAGCACCGTAACAGGTGGTCAAGACAGCGTCTACATTTTCATGTCGCACATAATGCGGTCGATAGAGAATTCGTGAGGTATGCATAGGCGCTTTGTTTGGTAACGCCCGAGCGCCGGTTCATGCGCCCGAGCCCTCATGCAGCCGCGCGACGATGGCGACTTCGTCGAGCGCGTCGGTTGGCTCGATGAACCCCGCGCGGTCGGTGGCTTCGGCGACGTGCGCGGCCACAACTTCGGGTGTGAGCGCCTCGTCGAAATATCCGATGGTGGCTCCGATGAAAATCTCGGCGACCCGACCGCCGCCCGCGGACAGCACTCGGCCGTTGACGCTGCAGTCCTCGTGCGCGAGGTAGGCCACGACGGAGGACACGAGGGTGGAGTCGAGCTTGTCGGCAAGCTCGCCGTAGACCGTACCGGCCATGCGGGTCTGGGCGAAAGGCGCAAGGGAGTTGCACCGGACACCGTGCGGTTCGCCCTCGATCGCAAGCGAGCGGGTCAGCCCGTCAATGCCCATCTTGGCTGCGGCATAGACGGTCGCACCGCCCATTCCGAAGTAGCCCACGCCGGACGTCGTATTGACGATCCGGCCGTACCCCTGTCCCTCCAGGTACGGCCATGCCGCCTTGGTGGTCCAGAAGGCACCGAGCAGGTGCGATCCGATGGCGAGATTGAACCGCTCCACATCGAAGTGGGCCATCGAGGTCCGCCCGGTCGTGCCGGCGTTGTTGACCAGGATGTCGATGCGCCCGAAGGCGTCGAGTGTGTGGGCGATGATCGCGGCACCCCCCTCCTCGGTCGCGACCGAGTGGGAGTCGGCCACGGCGTGGCCGCCCGCCACGTTGATCTCCGCGGCGACCGCATCCGCAGGGTCGGCGCTGCCACCCGATCCGTCGACCGCAGTGCCGATGTCGTTCACCACGATCTTCGCACCGCGACCGGCGAGCACCAGCGCGTGCGCGCGGCCGAGCCCGCCGCCCGCGCCCGTCACGACCGCGACCTTTCCGTCGAAGCGCAGCACCTCAGACACCCGATCCGTCGGTCGCCGCGACCGGCGACGGAAGGGTAAGGAACTCAATGAACGCACCGTGGGTGACCCGCGGGTGCACCCACATCTGCCGGCAGGACCCCCAGGGCGATTCCGGCGGCGCGGCGACCGGGCGGCCGAGCGTCGGCACACCGTCACGCTCGAACTGAACGGCGAGCGCTTCGACGTCGGCTGACTCGAACACCGTCATGTAATGGCCATGGCCGCCGCGCGAGGACATCGTCTTCGCCACAGCCGCAGCCGCGCTCCGACTGGTGTCGCGCGGCGACACGATCTCGAGGTTGGTGGCGTCCGGCAGCCGCAGGACCGCGGTCTCCAACCCCCACTGCTTGGTCTGGTAAATGGCCCACGGGGTCAGGCCCAAGCTGGCGAAGCTGTCGAGGGCCGGTACCATCTCTGCCGCGGTGATGACGTGGGTGAACAGTCGCATGCCTACGGTGTGGGTGGGCTCCTGGTGGGCGGGCGCGCGGAAGCTGAGCAGCTGCATGAAGGCACCAGCGGTCGCCCTGGGTTTGAGCCACAAAACATCGCATGCAATCCCGCGCTCTGGTGGCGGCGCTTGTGGCGGCCCGACCACCGCGACTCCGGCCGCCACGAGGCGATCGTGAGCCGCGAAGACGTCATCGACTTCGAAACAGGTCAGGTACGGACCTTCGCCACGCTTGTCCAGGAAGCCTCGTACCGTTCCGCCAACTCCGGCGTCGTCGTCGATCGGGGTCACGAGCTCGAGGTAACTACCCCCCGCGAAACCAAATGTCGCCGTATCAAGCCCGATGTCACCGCGCACCGAGCGATCGCTCAGGACGAGGCCGAGCATCTGGAAGCTCTCGATCGCACGATCGAGGTCGTTGACCGCGACGACCTGACCCAGCAGTCGACGGATACCGCTCGGCTCGGACCCGGTCAGATTGCTCACCTCTCCGACGTGACGACGAGGGTGATTGTACACAATCATTACCGCGCCGGTTGCAACGATTTGATCTCGGCAGAACCGCGGGCTGGTCAGCCGGTGAACTGCGGTGGCCGGCTCTCCCGGAACGCCTCGCAGGCCTCCGCCAGATCCGCGCTCAGAACACACAGCGTCTGGGTCCGGTCCTCCATCGTGATCGCCGTCTCTAGCGATCCGGCGGCCAACGAGGCGTTGAGCGCCTCCTTGGACATGCGCAGGGCCAGCGGCGCCTTGGCGAGGAGTACGGCGGCCATCTCGCGGGCCGCGTCGAGCGCGGTCTGCGGATCCGTGACAACCGTTGCGAGGCCGATCCGCTCGGCCTCGTCGGCCGTGACCCGGCGGCCTGTCAGCAAGATCTCGGCGGCCCGTCCGCCGACGATCCGAGGGAGCAGATAGCTGGCGCCCATCTCCGACACCGACTGGCCGATGTTGATCTGCGCTGCCTGGAAGTACGCCGATGGCGAGATCAATCGGATGTCGGCGGCCATCGAGATGGAGAAGCCGCCGCCGACCGCCAGACCGTTGATCGCGGCGATGACGACCTGCGGGATGCGTCGCAGGTGCAGCACGACATCGCTGTACCACCGCTGGATGTCCGTCCAGTGCCGCTCCCCGCTCACACCCTGGGCCGGAGGGAAGCCCGCATCGCTCAGGTCGGCACCTGAGCAGAACGCCCGCCCCGCGCCGGTCAGGATGACGCACCGGATGCTGTGGTCATGCACCAGCCTGCTGAGCTCGGCCGTCAGCTCGGCGACGAGAGTCGGTGACAGCGCGTTCAGGCGCTCCGGCCGGTTGAGCTCGATGATCCGCAGACCGGGCGTGTCGTCGATGATCCGTAGGGTTGTCGGTGTCATTTAGTCGCCCACCTCCACATTGGCGTATTCCTCGCGCAGCGTCCGCTTGAGAACTTTGCCGGACATGCCCCGAGGGAGCGGCTCGTCGCGGAGGATGGCTCGCTTCGGAACCTTGTATCGGCCCAGGCGCTCGCGGCAGAAGCCGAGGATCTCCTGTTCGGAGGTCTCCGACCTGGCCCGACCGACGATCACCGGGACCTCTCCCCACCGTGCATGGGGCACTGCGATGACCGCGAGCTCCTCGAGAGCCTCGAACTCCGCCAACACCCGCTCGATCTCCGCCGGGTAGATGTTGATGCCACCCGAGATCAACATGTCCTTCTTGCGATCGACGATGGTGAAGTAGCCGTCGGCGTCGAACCGGGCCAGATCTCCGGTGTACAGCCACCCGTCGAGGACGGCCCCGGCAGTGGCCTCGTCGTCGTTCCAGTAGTGCTCCATGCACTGCGGACCACGCAGGATCAGCTCGCCGACCTCGTCGACGCCGCACTCCTCGAGGTCGGGACGGACCACCTTGGCCAGACACTGCGGAGTCGGCAAGCCGGCGGAGCCGATCCGCGAGACAGCCTGATCGGCGGGAAGGATCAGGTTGAGCCCACCGCCCTCGGTGAGGCCGTACTGTTGGGCCAGCCGCAAACCCTTGCGCTCGAACTGGCGGATCAGCTCAACCGGGATCGGCGATCCACCGGTGGCCAGGGTTGTCAACGATGTGAGATCGGCGGACTCGAACCCCGGTGACGCCGCGAGGGCGATCAGCACGGAGCCGACCGCGATGAACGCAGTGATCTTCAGCTCGGCGATCAGGCGCAACGTTCGCTCCGCGTCGAATGACGCGTCGAGCACGGTCTGCGACCCGGCCACGTACAGCGGCATCCACATCGAGACCAGTCCGCCGGTGAAGGCGATCGCGTAGGGGATGTAGCCGACGTCGGAGGAGTTCCACTCGTCGCAGGTCATGCGCTCCATCGCGGTGCCCATCACGTTGCGGTGGCTGAGGACCGCGCCCTTCGGCTGCCCGGTCGTGCCCGAGGTGTAGCAGATGACCGCGGGGTGCGCAGGCGCAAAGACCGCCATCGGGTCGATCGGCGGTGACCCGGCGATCAGGGTCTCCATGTCGGGCAGGCCGGCCAGGTTGTCGTGCAGCTGGCCGGGCACCGCGATGACGGTGGCCTGCCAGCCCGCCTCGTCGCCGACATGGTCGATCAACGGCGACACCAGGTCACCGTGTCCCATGACCCTCGTCGCGCCGGAGCGCTGCAAGATCTCCTGGAGTTCGCGAGGGACGAGCCGGTAGTTCAACGGGACGACGATCGCCCCGAGCTTGAAACATGCGAGGACCACCTCGCAGAACTCGATGCAGTTGGTGGTGAGCAGGGCGACCCGGTCACCGAGCCCAACCCCGAGCCCGGCCAGGCCCTGGGCCAGCCGCGACGTCCGCTCGTCGAGCTCGCGCCAGGTGACGATCTTGTCGTCCATCCTGAACGCGATGCGCTCGGGCATCCGACGGCCCCAGTAGCGCACCGGTCCGGCGAGATTCATCGTGATCCTCCTTTGGCGGCGGACCGCCGGTCCAATCACCACGCTGTAGGCCATGACGCGAGAATGCTTCTCCGATCGCGGGTTCGGCGACCGGTGAGAACGCTGAGCCGCCGGGACACCGCGATCCGGGTGTCGGCAGGATCGATGACCTCGTCGACCCGCATCACTCCGGCGGCGGCGTACACCGAGTTGTCCTGGGCGAGTTGCTCGGCTCGTTGAGCGACGTCGGCATCACGATCGGCGCGGTCGAGGGCGTCGAGCTCGCGCCGGTAGAGCACGCGGACGGCGACCGTGGGGTCCATGAAACCGAGCCGGGCGTCGGGCCAGGCGAGGATCGTGTCCGTCCCCATCCCGGCCCCGCCGAGGCACGCGGTCGCCAGTCCGTAGGACTTGCGCACGATCACGGCCAGGACGGGAACGCTCGCGAGGACGACGGCCTGATGCAGCAGCATCGCCTTGTAGAGCAGGCCGTCGTGCTCGACGCCGGTGCCGACCAGGAAGCCGGGCGTGTCCTGCAGGATGACGACCGGAAGGCCGTAGGCATCACAGGTGCACAGCAGCCGGACGATCTTGTCGCAGGCGTCGGGAGTGATGGCACCCGCGACCCGCATCGGCTGGCTCGCGACCACGCCCACGCTGGCCCCGCCGATTGCCGCGAGACCGGTAAGGACACCGGTTCCGATCCGCCTTCTGAGCTCGAGGAAGTCCCCGCCGTCGACCAGCCGGCGTACGACGGCCCGCATGTCGTACGCCGTCCGGGGATTGGCCGGCACGAGGTCTCGCATGCCGGGATCTGCGTCCGTCTCGACGCTGACGCTCCCAGCTGGGTCCGACCACGAGTTGCCCGGCAGGAAGCCGAGGAAGCGCCGGATCTGATCGGCCACCTCGTCGAAGGACTCGGCCACCAGGTCGATCTGGCCGGTGCGCTCGGCGTGGATGTCGACTCCACCGAGGTCCTCGAAGGTCGGCTCCTCCCCGGTCGCCTCGGAGATGACCAGCGGCGACGTGATCGCGAGGCAGCTGCCGCGGAGCTGGATCGTGAGATCACTCAGGGCCGAGACCAGGGACGACCCCCCGAAGCTCTCACCGATGATCGCGGTCACGAGCGGGACGGATCGCGACCGCCGCGACAGATAGGCCATCGGGTCCAGCCGGGAGTGACCCCGCGCGCCGAGGGCATCGGGAATCCGCGCACCGCCGGTCTGCCCGAGATAGATGAAGGGGTTACCCGCCCGCTCCGCCTGTTCGTAGAGCCGTTGAACCTTGGCGGCTCCGACGGTGGCCGTGCTGGCCCGCTTGATCATCGGGTTGTCGGCCACGATGGTCACCGGGCGCCCGTCGATCCGTCCGTGACCGCCGACCTTGCCGTCGCCCGGTGTGCTGTCGGCGTGCGCGGGCTGGTCGGAGTGGGCCAGCGTGCCGATTTCGACGAAGCTGCCGTCGTCCAGCAGCGTGTCGATGCACTCCCGGACACCGGGGGCGACCGCGGGCTGCGCAGTGCCGCGCGCGGGCGCGTGTGACGTGCGCGCAGCCGCGACCCGGGACCGGTGCTCGGCCAGGCGGTCGTCCCGCGCGCGGTCGGTCACTGCGCTCGAGGTCCGAGTTGGCGGACCAGCCAGGCCAGGTTGGTGAGCAAACGGCCGATTAACCTCGACAAGACCTCGTCGGTCAGCCGGCCGTTGTTGTCGAACCGCGACGCCGCACGGGTCACGAACACCTCGGGGAAGTTGACGACATGACTCTGGGTGAAGACGAACAGTGAGCGGAGCTGGGTCTGGGCGCGGGCCGTGCCGAGTAGGCCCGGCGACGCACCCAGGATCGCGACGGGCAGTCCTTCCAGGCCGGAGCTTCCCGGCGGGATCGACACCCAGTCCAGGGCGTTCTTCAACACGCCTGGTACGCCGAAGTTGTATTCGGGAGTCACGACGACGAGCGCGTCGGACGCCCGGATGGCCGCCCGCAGCTCCGCCACTGCCGGCGGATCGCCCGTATCCGCGATGTCGGCGTCGAACAACGGGATGTTGCCGACCCGGTCGAACACACCGATCTCGATGGAGGGGGCGGCGAGCGCCACCACGTTCGTCAGCAACGCGGTGTTGAGCGAGCCGGCCCGCAGGCTTCCGGACAGCCCGACGGCGCGGATCGGCCGTTCGGCCGTCGCGGCCTGATCTGTCGGGTCGGGGGTGACGGTCATCCGAGCGTCTGTCCCCCTGTGGCGTTGATGGCCGCACCCGTGACATAGCTCGCGTCGTCACTGCACAGAAACGCGATGACCGAGGCCATCTCGGCGGCCTCCGCCATGCGGCGCAGCGGGATGGTCTTGTAGTACTCCTCGGTCCGTCCCTTTTGCTCGAGCCGGTCACGGACCGGCTGCGAGACCTGCGTGTGCACCATCCCGGGACTGACCGCATTGACGGTGATTCCGTAGCGGCCGAGCTCGGCCGCGAAGTTCTGGGTCAGGACGATCACGGCCGCCTTCGCGGCGGCGTAGGACGCCATCCCGGTGTTGCCGTTCGCTCCCGGCAGCGCCGCAGCCGACGCGATGGTAACGATCCGGCCGCCGTTGGCCGCCTTGACCATGGCCTCGGCGCACGCGCGCGCGGTGATCCAGGTGCCCTTGAGGTTGAGGTCGACCACCCAGTCCCACTCGATCTCGGTCAGTCGCAGGAGCGAGGTGATCCCGTTGCCGAAACCGACGCCACCGGCGATCGCACAGCACAGGTCGAGACTCCCCAGCTCGCTCACTGTGTGCCGGACAGCAGCGTGCATGCCGTCCCAGTCGGTGACGTCCGCTTCGATGCCGATGGCCCGCCGACCGAGGGCCTCGATCTCTGCGATAGCGTCCTGCAACTCCGACGGCGTGCCGACGCCGTACTCGGGGGCGTGGTCCGGCGGCCGGGCGATGTCGAGGCAGGCGATGTCCGCGCCATCCTCGGCCAGCCGTAAGGCTGTGGCGCGACCGATGCTGTTCTTACGGGCCGCTCCCGTGACGAGCGCTACCTTGCCGCTCAGGCGGTTGGTGGTCACCCGGTGTCCTCTCCATGGCCCGCTACGGGACGGTCGTACCGGGCGACGAGCGCGCGCCATGCGAGCTCGTGGTTGAACGCGGGCCCGAGGTCGGGAAGCTTCGCGAGGTCGTCGGCCGGATGATCCTCCGGCTCGGCCCCCAAGCGGGCGAGCGACACCGTGACCGAGACTAGGGTGTCGAGGTTCACTGCGTTCGCCACAGCGGAGGCCACAGTCGGGCCGGTGACCGCGACGCCGTGACCGCGGAGGACGCAGACGGTGCTGTCGCCCATCGCGGCTGCCAGCTCATCACCGAGCTCGTCGCGCGTGATGAGCACCGACCGCGGGTACGTCGGTTTACCAGCCAGTGCGAGGCGCATCGCCGGGATGTTGAAGGCCCCGAACACCGGCCGGGTGTCGAGACCGGCCAGACCGCACAGCAGGGCGGACGGGATGGGCATGCACGACGGCTCCGACATCGGGACGGTGGGCGTACAGCCGGCTGTGCAGGGGCAGCTCCTTCGGCACGTCCCAGCCGGCGCCGTCGATGACCCTTGCCGGTGCGGGTGTCTGATGTCGGCCGTCTTGGTGAATCCGACCCCGCGCTCGCGCGGGCCACGACAGCGGATGAGCATGTCCGTGCCGCCGAGCCGCGCCGACACATGGCCCAGCACCCCGTCCGCCAACTCGCGGGCCGCGAGGATCCGCCAGGCGGCTGCGATGGTCTGCTTCAGCTCCTGCTCAGCGAGCACCGAGGCCACCATCGCTGCGCAGGATCTCCCCGGTCATCCCCGCCGCCGCGTCAGAGGCCAGGAAGACGTACGCCCCGGCGTGATCGGCTGGTGTCAGCGCGACCTGCAACGGAGTTCGCGCCTCGAGACCTTCGCTGCAGCCAGGTCGATCGTCGAGCCGGTCCGCGGCGAGGCCGAGGCTGTGAAGGCCGTACAGGTCGGTGCTCACCGTGCTACCCGGCGCGACGCCGTTGACCCGGATCTGCGGGGCCAGCTCGTGGGCAAGCTGGACCACTGCGCCGCGCAACGCGAACTTGGTCGCCACCTGGAGCGACCCGCCGAGTCCGGCGTAGAAGCTAGAGCTCGACAACGTGACGAGGATGCTTCCGCGGGACTCGCGCAGCGGCTGGTATGCGGCCCGTACGGCGAGGAGCGCCGACTTGACATTGACCGCGAAGATCCCGTCGAATGCGGCATCGAAGGACTGGCGGGAAGGTCGACCAGCGGCCGATAGTGATCGAAGACTCCGACGAACACCGCGAGCACGTCGAGCCGGCCCCATCGTGCCGTCGTCGCCTCGACCGCTGCGCGCAGGTCACTCGCCGATGTCGCGTCGCCCGGGCATCCCAGTGCCTGAGGAAACGCACCCACCACGTCATCGACCTTGGCCTCGTCGCAGTCGAGCACGGCGACGTCCGCACCTGCACCGACAAAGCCCTCGACCGTCGCCCGTCCGATCCCGGAGCCTCCGCCAACGCACAACGCGACCTTGCCAGTCATCGATCCGTTCATCCGAGGTCCCCGTCTGGCGGGATCGGCCGGGCGAGCAGGTCCGACAGCGCCCTCTTCGGTTGCGAGGCCAGCGCTTCGAGCTCGAGCGCGCAGAGCTGGATCACGTACCCACGTCGCGGCGCGGCGATCTCGAGCCGGACGCCGTTGCGGGTCTGGATCTTGCGAACGGTCACGTCGGCGAACTCGTTCGCGACGTGGGTCGGCTGATCGTCGATGTCACCGGGAGAGCCCGCCGCCGCATCGACCGGTGCAGTGGCGCCAGCCGGCTCCGCTGCGGGTGAGGAGGCACTCTCGGGCATGACCACCTTCAGAGGAAGAGAGCGAGATTTTGGGTCCGAAGGACCGACTCGTCAACAGTGATCTCACGGCGGGCGATCATGAAGCCGTCCCCATTGCGCCGCAGGATATCCTTCCGTCTCGCGGACACCCATTCGGCCGCGCGCACGTCGAGACGGCTGCGGAACAGCAGTAGGTAGCTGCAGACCGCGACCTCCCCGGGAGTGCTGGCGTCAAATGCGCGAATGTTCGAGATGAACCGTCTGGTACGCGACCGCGGGTTCTCTGTCCAGGCGTAGTCGCCGAGAAGCCGTTGCACGCGTTTGCCCAGCGAGTACCTGTCCTCGTCGAAGTGCGACATTCCGCCGAGCACGTCGGTGGGCGAGTACGCCGCCGTCGTGACCCGAACCGGCATCACATAGCGGATGTCGTCGCTGAGCAGCTCCAGCCAATCGGCGTACGCGCCCTCGTCGAGCAGTTCCGCTTCCAAGGTCAGGAACATGCTGACCTCGTAGTAGGTCTGGAGGCCGACCACTGCCGGGCTGAGGCTGGGCTCGGTCATCAGCACTCGACGCCGCTCGGCGGGATCGCCGGGACGCGGAGCGGAGCCGGGTCGCGGATGTAGCCGGACCACTGCCGCAGCAGCTCGCGCTGGTTGTACTCGCCGTACCCGACGAAGGCGCGACCCGGCCCGGGCCACTCCGAGATCGGATCGTTAAGGGTGCCGCCGCCCGGCGTCAGGCCCATCGTGCTGTCGAGGTCGAGGGATGCCGCGAGCCGCCCCTTGCTTACCGTTGTGATCGACGTCCAGTTCTCGACGTCGTCCTGCTCGAACATGCCGGAGGAGCCGAAGCACATCAGGTAGGCCTTGTACGACGCGTCCTTGAAGGACTGTGGCGCATTGCGATCGACCGCGAACCAGGACAGTACCTCGGTCTCGGTGGCGCTGATCGGCTGCCACGATCGCAGCGTGATGAACGGTACGACGGGGCCGTCCTGCTGCACCCGGGGCCAATTGTGCACGATGCTGAGGTTCGGAAAGATTGTCGACGCCGACACGATGAAGCTCTTGTCGCCGATCATGCGCTGCTGGGCGTTCGTCCAGCGGCTGCGCATCCGCTCGATCATTTCCGGGGGATAACCTACATGAGTCAAGTTAGCCGCGAAATCCGTGGTCGGCAGTTTGTAGGTGGTGCCACCTCCACGGTCAGCCCAGTAGAGTGCGCCTTCTTTCCGCTTATTGGCCTTTGGCTCCAGAAACAATCCGATTTCCACCACACTGGCGTGCGTGTGCGGGGTGTGATAAGAATCGCCGGAAAAGTTTTCGGCGCCGATTTTCCAGTTGCTGTTTACCCGCCAGCGCTGGGGGCCCCGCAGTTCGATGCCGTCCTCGCTGTGATTGACGTAGAGATCTAGATAGAACGCGAAGCCGGCGATGAACTGCTCGAGGCTCTCGACGTCGGGATCGAGGCAGGCGAAGATCATCCCGCGGTAGATCTCGACCCGGGGGGCGGGAACAAGCCCTCTCTGGTCGCGCCGCAGCCCCTGGTCGCCGCCGTAGGCCTCCTTGTGGAACGGCACTCCGACGAGCTGGCCGGTGTTCTTGTAGGTCCAGGCGTGATACGGGCAGCGGAAGTGCGAGGCGTTGCCGGCTTCCGCGCGGCACACCTGCATCCCGCGATGACGACACATGTTGAGCAGGACGTTGACCTGACCCGACTCGTCGCGGACCACGATGAACGAGTCGTCGATGATCCGGCGAACGACGTAGTCGCCGGGTACCGGGATCTCGGAGGTGTGCGCGAGGAACTGCCACGTTCGGGAGAACAGCCGCTCCTTCTCCAGCGCAAAGATATCGGGGTCGCTATAGATCCCGGCCGGTATTTTACCGGCAGAAATTCGGGTCGTCAGGTATTCGACGTCCACGGCTGGTCCTCCGGTCAACTCATTCTCCCCGCCGAGTCCGCTCGAGGACCGAAGAACGAACAATCCAGCGCGGTTGTCGCGGAGAGTATCGACCATGCTGGCACGCGACAAATAGCCATGACGAGCGTCAATCTCCAGAACTTGCTATAAGTACTTGCCGGCGCGCTCCGGCCGGACCGTGACGGAACGCATCGGTCATTACCGCTCGGTTCCCGGTGTTCCATGAGGAGAAGAACGCGTAGCCCGCGATCCGCCAGTCACCGTCACGTCGCACCAGGTCGATGCGGTAGTCCCCGCTGCCGGTCCACATCGGACCGCCGCCACGGCTGTTGACCACATGGGAGGCCTGCACCTGCGAGACGCAGGTCGCCCCGTCTTCGGTCGCCCACACCCGATGGTTGGTCACCAGGTGCTGTGTGCCGGCCAGCTGACCGAGAACGGACCCGAGGAACTGCGCGAGTTCACGGCCGGGACTCACCGTCGGCTTTCCGCCGAAGACGCTGGTGTAGTCCGTGGTCACGGTCTCGTCGAAGAGTTCCCCAAGGGAGGTCCAGTCGCGATCGTCGATGTACCAGGCCATCCGCCGGCAGGCGTCGGTCACATCGGCATGATCCTGGGCTGTCAGCTGTTGCGATCCCCTGGCTGGCATAGCATGATTGTATACATCTTTGCTGACGAGTCGACGGGAGGAGGTCTGATGGCAGCCCGCGCGTCGGACCACGTCCCCGACGCCGACCGGGCGCTGGTCGACGAGCGCATCACCGGGTTGCTCGCCGCGCGTTCGCCCGCCACCACGCCGATCGCCGAGTTCCTGGAGGCGCAGTTCGACTCCGGACTCGCCTCGGTCGACTTCCCGGTAGGCAGCGGCGGCCTGGGCGTCTCGGCCAGCCTGCAACGAGACGTCTCCGTGCGGCTGTATGACGCAGGTGCGCCGAGCGGTTATCTCCGCAACCCCATCGGCGTGGGTCACGCGGCGCCGACGATCGTGCAGCACGGCACCGTCGAGCAGCAGGAACGCTTTCTGCGGCCGATGTTCGCCCAACGGGAGATCTGGTGCCAGCTTTTCAGCGAGCCGGGCGCCGGATCGGACCTGGCCGGACTGAGCACCCGCGCCGTGCCCGACGGCGACTCCTGGACCGTCACCGGCCAGAAAGTGTGGACCAGCCTCGCGCACGTCAGCCGCTGGGCGATGCTGCTCGCTCGCACCGACCCTGACGTCCCGAAGCATCGCGGGCTCACCTACTTCATCGCCGACATGACCGCACCGGGTGTGGTGGTGCGGCCGCTGCGACAGCTGACCGGGGACGCGGAGTTCAGCGAGGTGTTCCTCGACGACGTCGTCATCCCCGACGCGCACCGGGTCGGTGCGGTCGGGGACGGGTGGCGCGTTGCCGTGACCACCCTGATGAACGAACGGGTGGCGATGTCGGGCCGGATGCCCGCCCGCGGCTCCGGCCTCGTCGGCCAGGCGGTCCGCCTCTGGCATCGCTCCACCGTGCGCGACGACGTGCTTCGCGATCGCCTGGCTGCATCGTACATCCGGGCCGAGGCCCATCGGCTGACCAGTCTGCGCGCCGAGGTCGGGCGGGCCGAGCCCGGCCCCGAGGGGGCGATCGGGAAGCTGCAGACGACCGAGAACGCGATGACCATTTACGACCTTATCCTCGACCTGATGGGCGCGGACGGTGCGATCTTCGACGGATACGGTGAGCCGGGCGCAGATCTCGGTGTCGGGGTCATGGCCGACGGTGGCGGTCTAAATGCCGCGGGGGCCTTCACCGAGGACTACGAAATGGTTCCCGCCGACCGCCGCGAGCTGACGATCGCCGATCTGAAGTACGGCTACCTGCGGTCACGCGCCAACGGCATCGAGGCTGGCAGCTCGGAGATCATGCGCACGGTGCTGGCAGAGCGGATGTTGGGACTGCCGCGTGAGGCGCGACTGGACAAGGATCGCCCCTGGTCGCAGGTGCTGAAAGGAGGCCGCGGCTCCTAGGACGGGCGGGGTGGTCAGCGCGGCGAGCGAGGCATCCCGAGCACGCGTTCGGCTAGTATGTTTTTCTGGATATCGTCGGTGCCACCACCGATGTGCAACCCGATCGTCCCCATCATGTGGCTGGCCCACGCCGCCGTCCCCCAGGCGCCCGTGTCGGCCACCAGCCGCGAGCCGAGCACCTCGGACGTGAAATCCGTGATCGCGCTGAGGAACTCGGTGGCGACCAGCTTCGCGATCGACCCCTCAGGCCCCGGAGGCTGCCCCGCCGACAACGCTGCCAGCGTGCGCTCGGCGTTGAGGTCGAGGATGCGGCGCCGGATATAGAGGGAGGCGAGCTCGTCCCGGACGAGCGGATCATCCGTCGCGCCCATCTTCTGTGCGAGCACCCGGCACAAGTCGACCGATCCAGACGGACCAGCGAGCGGCAGGGCGACGTGCTCGTGCTGCAGCGTCGTCATCGCGACCGACCATCCGTGGCCGATGGGACCCAGACGCAGGTCGTCGCCGATCGGCACATCGTCGAAGGTGATCTCGTTGAAGTTCATGCCGCCGGTGATCTGGCGGATCGGGCTGATTGTGAGACCGGGCGCGTTCATCGGCACCATGAACGCAGTAAACGCCTCGCGCCGGCTTCCGCCGTCGGGGCCGGTCCGCGCCAACAACAGTCCGTAGTCGGCCGCCCGGGCCATCGAGGTCCAGATCTTCCCCCCACGGATCACCCAGCCGTCATCGGCCGGCACCGCGCGGGTGCGCAGCGCACCGAGGTCGGATCCGGCCTCCGGCTCGGAGAACAGCTGACAGAACAGGAGGCCGCCGGCCAGGCCGGGCGTGACGAACCGCGCCCGCTGCTCGTCCGTGCCCGTCGTCACGATGGTCGGCATCACCATGCCGAAGCCGATGTTCCAGATCTCGTTCGACGGGATGCGATACCCGCCCTCGACCAGCTGGTAGGCGAAATCGTGTGCGGCGCTCAGGCCCCGGCCGCCCAGCTCGACCGGGAAGGCGATGCCGCCGTACCCAGCGGTCTGGCGCAGCCGCAACCATTCGCGACCGGCGATCACCTGGACCCGCTCGGTCGCGAGGTCCCAGACCGGCAGCAAATCGACGTTGTCCGACCCGGCGCCCCACACGTCGGTTCGGATCGGTTCGGCGACGCTGTCCAGCCAGTCACGCGCGTCACGGACGAAGGTCTCCAGGGTCGTCATGAGTCCTCGCTGGCCGAAAGGCGCTGGATTGCTACCCTCCGGGAGTGGCTGTCAGTTCGAGGGTCTCGCTGCACAAGCTCGAGATCTTCGACGCCGTCGTTCAGCGCGGTGGGATCACCAAAGCGGCCGACCATCTCGGCGTCGCCCAGCCGGTCATCACCGCTCACATCCGCTCGCTGGAAGAGCGGGTCGGAGTCACACTGTTCGCTCGCGCCGGCCGTCACCTGCAGCTCACCGAGGCCGGACGAGCCGTCCACGAGTGGGCCACCGGCGTGCTGCGCAGCACCCGCGAGCTCTCGCGTGACCTGGACAGCGTGTCCGGCGGCCTGCAGGGTACGATCGCCCTCGCCACCAGCATGTCGATCGGAAGCTACCGCCTGCCGGGCCTGTTGGGGCAGTTCCTGCGGGATCGCCCAGCGGTCCAGCTGCGCATGGACATTCTCGACGCCGCGCACGCAATCGCCGAGACCGACGCCGGCCTCAACGACTTCTCGGTGGTCGTCGTCAAGGCGCCCGGGAGCAACCCGGCCCTGGTTGCCGAAAGGTTGGGCAGCGAGGACCTCGTGATCGTCACGGCGCCGAACGGTCCGTACGCGTGCACGGACGACGTCACAATTGAGCAGCTCCATGAGCTTCCCTTCATCGAGGCGCAGCAAGGATCGATGCGGCGTTCGTTCACCGACGGCGAGCTGGACCGGATCGGGCTGGCCAAGCGGCGCGTGGTGATCGAGATTGGCCATCCCGAGGCGATGAAACGGCTGGTTGCCGCGGGCACCGGCGTGTGCTGCTTGTTCCGCAGTGCGGTGAGCCGCGAGCTGGCCGACGGTGAGCTGCAAGAGCTGAACGTCGCTCCGGTACACATGTCCGGGACGTTGTACCTCGTGCATCGCAAGGACAAGTTCTTCTCGGCGGTGCAGGGCCACCTCATCGACCAGCTGCGGGTCTACCTCGCGGACAGCTGACAGCACCGTCACACGCCGATCCGGTCGGCGAGCACCCGGCGGTGGTGCCGCGGGCTGCCGAGCAGCAGCTCGGAGCTCTTGGCCCGCTTGAAGTACAGGTGGGCGCTGTGGTCCCAGGTGAAGCCCAGGCCACCGTGGATCTGGATGTTATTCGACGCGGCCCGCAGGTAGGCCTCGGAGCAGCATGACTTGGCCATCGGTGCGACGATCGGGAACTCCCCGGCGTCGTGGGCCGCGGCCCAGGCCGCGTAGCGGGCGATGGACGTGGCCGACTCGACGGTGACCAGGACGTCGGCGCACTTGTGCTTGATGGCCTGGAAGCTGCCGATCGGCACCCCGAACTGCACCCGGGTCTTGGCATAGGCCACGGCATCGTCGAGGGCCTGGGCCGCTCCTCCGACCTGTTCTGCCGCCAGCGCGACCGCAGCCAGGTCCAGGACCCGCCGGAACACCCCGATAGCGTCGCTGTCGAGGCCTACACGGGTCGCGGGCGTCGCGGCGAACGTCAGCCGGGCTTGCTTGCGAGTCTGGTCGAGGGTCGCGAGGCGCTCGCGCGTAAGCCCGGACGCCGTGGCCTCCACCGCGAAGAACCCGACGCCGGTCGCGGTACGTGACGGGACGAGGATCAGGTCAGCGATGCACCCGTCGAACACGAATTGCCGGCTGCCGGTGAGGGCTACGCCGCCGGACGCCTCGTCGGCCTCGACCCCCGAACCAGCCGTCTCGGCCACGGCATCGCGCTCGTCGATGGCCACGGTGGCGAGCAGCGTGCCTGCCGCGATCGACGGCAGATAGCGGCGCATTGCATCGTCGTCACTGCTGGCGAGCAACGCATTGGCGGCCAGCACCACGGTCGACAGGTACGGCGCGCACAGCAGCCGTCGACCCATCTCCTCGAGCACAATCGAAAGCTCGACGAATGAGAAGCCCCCACCGCCGTACTCCGCCGGGATCGCGATGCCGGTCAGCTCGAGCTGGGTGGCCATCGCTGACCACACCGCACGGTCGTAACCGTCATCGGAGGCCATCAGCGACCGGACGTCGTCGGACGTGGAGTACGCCTGCAGGAACGCGCGAACCGAGGCCCGGAGCGCCTCGTGGTCCTCATTCGGCGCGAAGGCACCGGACGGCGACGGCACCACCTGATCGGTCATGAAGAGCCACCACGGTTGATGCCGCCGACCTGTTGCCGGCCGCGTGACATGACCCTCGCCCGCCGCTCCGCCACGACGCCCGGATCGCTGTGGGTTCGCTGCCACTCGCGGGCCGCCTGCTCCTCCCACTGCAGCGCCTCGGCGTGCGGCAACGACTCGGCTGCGTCGTACATCCGGTTGATCGCCGGAATTGCCTCGGCATCGTTTGCGGCGATCGTTCGGGCGAGTTCGTCGGCGACGCCGAGCAGCTCGTGGTGGGACACCACGTGATTGACCAGCCCCCAGGCAAGGGCAGTCTGCGCCGAGACGAAGTTGCCGGTGAAGCTCATCTCCCGAGCCCTCGCCTGGCCGATCAGACGAGGCAGGTTCACCGTCAGGCCCGCGCCCGGCACCTGACCCACCCGCGCGTGGGTATCCGCGAAAACGGCCCGCTCGGACGCCACTCGGATGTCACAGTGCAGCGCGAGCTCCAGCCCGCCGGTGACGCTCGGCCCGTTGATCGCTCCGATCACCGGCTTGCCGGCAGTGTCCCACGGCCACGGGTACTTCGGGCTCTCCGGCAGACCGAGGTTGTGACCGGTGCCGCCAAGCTCGTCGAGGTCGAGCCCCGCACAGAACGCCGGATCGGCCCCGGTCACCACGACGACCCTCACACCGTCGTCGCGTGCGGCCTCGGACACCAGATCGGGCAGCATGATGATCAGCTGGCTGCTCAGCGCGTTGCGCCGCTCAGGCCGGTTGAGCGTCACCGTCGCCACGCCACCGTCGATGGTGAGCAGGACGGGCATGGCCTGGTCGCTCGTCGTCGACACCACAGCCTCAGATGACCCGGGAGGCGTGGCCGGCCCAGTACGGATCACGGAGATACCGCTTGTACAGCTTGCCGTTGGCGTCGCGGGGCAGCTCAGGCTCGAAGCGGTACTCCCGCGGCCGCTTGAAGCCGGCCAGCCGCTCCCGGCAGAACTGGTCGACGCTGGCGTCGAGCTCAGCCGTATCCCAGGTCGCCGCCTTCGGCTGTACGCAGGCCAGGACCCGCTCGCCGAACTCCTCGTCGGGGATCCCGAACACCGCAACGTCGGCTACGTCGGGGTGGCCGGCGAGGACGTCCTCGATCTCCCGCGGGTAGATGTTGACGCCGCCCGACACGATCGTGTCGCTCTGCCGGTCGGTGAGGAACAGGTAGCCGTCCTGGTCGACGTAGCCGATGTCGCCCAGCGTCATGAGATCGCCGTGATACGTCCGCGCAGTCTTGGCCTCGTCCTTGTGGTAGGAGAACCGGTATGTCGGCAGCACGTCGAAGTAGACAAGGCCTTCCGTCTTCGGCGGCAGGGGTTCGAACGTCTCCGGCTCGAGGATGTGGGTCTTTCCACCGCGCCAGTGCCGGCCCACCGAACCAGGCCGTTCGAGCCACTCTTCGGCGGTGATGAGCGTGCCGCCCCCCTCACTTCCGGAGTAGTACTCCCAGATGATCGGTCCCCACCAGTCGATCATCCGGCGCTTCAAATCCGCCGGGCAAGGCGCTGCCGCGTGCCAGGCAAGGGTATGGGTCGTGCCCGACAAGCCGTCCTTCACCTCGTCGGGCAGATTAATCATCCGGCGGAACATCGTCGGCACCCATTGGCTGACGGTGATCTCCTGCGAATCGATGAGGTGGACCGCAGCGGCGGCGTCGAAGCGCTCCATGGCCACCACCGTGCTGCCCATGAGCTGCATTCCGGCCGACCACAACGCCGGTGCCGCGTGGTAGAGCGGGCCGGTCGACAGAAACCGGTCACCCGCCTTGATGCCGAAGTTGTCGGCAGTGATGCTCGCCGCCGTGCCGCCGTCCCTGGGATGCCCGCCGCTGAGCGGCGGCCGGATCCCTTTCGGACGCCCCGTGGTGCCTGAGGAGTAGAACATCGTCGAGCCCGCGACCTCCTCGTCGAGGCGCCCGGCCGGCTCCTGCGACAGCAGGTCTTCGTAGCCGAGGATGTGGGCATGGCGCGTGTGACTTGGTCCGACCTCAATCGCGCGCACCTCGGGGGCGTCGTCGAGCAACGTGGGGATCATGTCCCCCAGGCTGCTGCTGAAGAACAGCAGCTGGGCGCCCGAGTTCTCGATGAGATAGGCGACCTCGTCTTTCGTCAGGTGCCAGTTGACCGGTGTCAGGTAGAGGCCCGACCGCATCGCGGCCCACCAGATCTCGAAGAACTCGACAGAGTTCTCCAGCATCACCAGGATGCCGTCCCCGGTCTGCAAACCGAGATGCCGGCAGGCGTGCGCGACCTGGTTCGAGCGGCTGTCGAGTTGGGCGAATGTGCTGCGGGCCACCCCGTCACCAAGTACGACGGCATCACGCTCAGGGAATTGCTCGGCCATCGTTCCTATGTACAAGGGGCACCTTCCTTGATCTGATCGGACTGCTCCGCGCTGGCCCGCGGGACGTCTGTTCCGGTGAGACACAGATAGCTGACCGTGGCCTGGGCGGCCACCCCATCGATCGATGCGCTGCGCAGGATCACGTCCAGGACGGCACTGCGTCGGCTCATCCGCAGCATCCGTGCCTCGGCGAGCAGGTTCTCGAACGGCGGCGCCTGCAGGAAGTTCACGGTGACCGAGATCGTCAACGCGTCGGACTCGGGCGGGAGGTTGGCCACGCAGAGCAGAAAGCCCATCATGTCGATCATCTCGAACTGCGCCGGTCCCGACCACGTGCCGCCTTCGCGCAACGAGATGTGGGACGGCTCACGCCTCGCGGTGAGTCGGTCCGGCTCGAGCGTCTCGAGCACCGTACGTCGCCAGGGCGAGAGGTTGCCGTCGGACGTCTCGCCCCGCGGGGAATAGACGTCGTCGAGCCGCTGCGTGAGAACGGCTTGCAGGTCGAACAATGTCAGCTGCAGCATGGTTGCGAAGGCCACCGATCGGCACGGGTCGGCTAATGTAAGCGATCGCGTCACCGTATTGCATACATTCGTCTGCCGACAAACAAGCGCCGAGCGACTTACGCGGCGTAGAACGATCCCATCACCTCGGCCGCTAGGTCAGCCGCTTCACCCGACGCCGTCAGGGCCAGGTCCTTCCAGTACGCACGACGGCTCGTCCACAGCATCAGCTCGAAGCCGTCGCCGGCGACGCGGCAGCGCGCGTTTAGACCGTCGGTTCGTGGCAACACCTGGTCACCGTCAAGATCGAAGCCCCAGCCGTCGCCACCTTCGGGCGAGATCCAGTAGCTCCCCTCGCGGATCGTCGCCTTCTCGCCGCGATACAGAGACGGCGCCATGTGCGCGAAGAACGCCGACAGCCTCGCGCTCAACGCCGCCCGCGGCCGCCAGTCGACGCCTATGGCCCGCGCGATGTCCCAGCCGTGGAGAAGCTGCTCGGTGGCCATGGCGGTGACCATCCACTCGACCGGTCGCTCGTGACCAGCGTGGAACGGGACGTTGCGCACTGCGGTGCCCTCCAGCGCTGCGGCCTCGACCTCGACCAAAGCCCGCTGATGCAGCAGCGCCAGCGCACGCACATCTCGCTCGGTGAGGGCGACGAAGGCGCCACGGTTGAACGCCGACAGCGTGTTTGGTCGCATGTCCTGCAGTGGGCTGGGCTGCCCGCGCAGGCAGGCGGAGTACATGCCGGCACCGGCTACGAGATGAACCGCCACCTGGCGAACGCTCCAGGCGGCGGTCGCCATCAGGTCCGGGTCGGGACCGCTGCCGAGCAGTTCGGTCACGGTCCGGCCTGCAGTCGCCAGGTCTTCGAGTGCGGTACCCAGCACGCGTGAAGCCTCCCGACTGGTAATCCATCGTTGAGACGGCGTGGCGCATTGTATTCAATACAGGCATGGCCTGGGAATTGTCGGCTGCCTCATGCGGTCCGCTTCACGGCTGCCGCGTGATCGAGCTCGGCGGGATCGGTCCCGGCCCGCACGCCGCGATGATGCTGGCGGACCTCGGTGCCGACGTGGTTCGGATCGACCGGCCGGGCACGAGCGGCTCAGCCGCAGACTCCATCGTCCGCGACCAGGTGCTGCCCAGCCGCCGGGCCATGATTGGAGCTCGACCTCAAGGACCCGGCAGAGACCGCGCGGCTGCTCGAACTGGTCACCGAGGTCGACGTCCTGCTGCAGGGATTCCGCCCCGGGGTCGCGGAGCGGCTGGGGATCGGGGCGGCGGACTGCTTGGCCTGCAATCCCCGCCTGGTCTACGGTCGTATGACCGCCTGCGTGACGCCGGTCTTCAGCCTCGCGGAATCCGGCACTCACCCCCAGCTGCGAGACCGCACCACCCACGTCGTCGTGGACGGCGTAGAACAGATCGCGCCGGCGCCCGCTTCTCACGGACCCGACTGGCCGTTCCGACCGCGCCGGTTCCGGGTGACCGCCGTGGAGGGTCCGCTCGACCTGCCCTGGCCGGCACCGGACGACGTGGAGCACGAGGCTGGCCGCAACTGACCGTGCCGGCGGGTTCCGACCCCGGGGTGACCGGAGTCGGAACCGGCACGACGTCGTCGATCCGTGTGGCCGGCTGCTCAGCCGCCGACCTGGAACGGCTGTCCCGACTGCTTCAGCGCCGTACCGGTCCAGTCGTACGGCACCTGTGTCGACACCCGGTCACGCGGCTTGTCGGGGAAGATCGGCTTAGAGCCGAAATTGACCGGCGGAGTCAGGCCGGTGTCCGTGGTTAGTGTGTTGAGCGACTTGAGCACGTTGGGTCCCGTGACCTCGGACAGGCCCTTGGCGGCCTGAGCGAAGATGAGAACTGCGTTGTAGGAGTTCTCCGACTCTGTGTCGACCGCGCCGGCCGCCCCGCCGGTGTGCGAGGCATTCATGTCGGTGACGAACTGCGCCACCGCAGTGCTCTTCTGACCCGGGCCGGGGGCGAAGTAGGCGCCACTGACCACCAGGCTGCCGGGTGCGAGCTTGAGCGGAGCGAATAGCGCTGGGACGACTGTGGCCAGGTTCGTGCCCGCCGGGATCTTCTGACCGCTCTTCTGCAGCGCCGTCAGCGCCTGGACGGTCTGCTGCGGCCCGGTGATGAGGCCGACGCACTGTGCGCCGCCGGCCAGGGCGGTAGCGACATCAGCGGTAAGATCGGTTGCTGTGAGCGGGAAGATGATGTCCTTGAAGGTTTTGCCGCCGTTGCTCGTGAAGGCCTTGGCCATATAGCTGAGATCCTGCTTGATGATGTTCTCGCCGCCCTGGTTGGGCGCAAGACCCGCGGCCGCCGTACAACCACTTTTCGCGAGCATGGTGCCAAAGCCCGCATAGTCGACGGCGTTGATGTTGATCGGGAAGGACGCCGGGCTGGTGTGGTCGGTATTGGAGATGTCGTAGGAAGCGATGTACGGGATGTTGGCTTTCTGCAGTGGTGGCAGCAGGTTGTCGTCGTAGACCGACAGGCCACCTACCAGTGCGGTAACACCATCCGACACCGCGGTGCGCCCGCACGCGGCCGCGTTGTTCGGGTTGCCTTGATCGTCGCAGACGACCAGCTGCAGCTGTCGACCGTTGACACCGCCGTCACTGTTGACACGAGTGACAGCCGCCTTCGCGCCGGTCACCATCTCGGGCAAGGCGTAGACGGGACCCGAGATCGCGCCTTCCACCATGACCTTGATCGGCGATTTCTGACCGGACGAGCTCGCAGCTCCCCCCCCGGTGCTCGATGCTCCACCGCACGCCACCGCACCGATGTACACCGCCGCCAGGCCGACGACGACCTGGCCCGCTCGACGACCGCCGCGCCGGTCGGGCGGGTCCCCCGGATTGTTCCGACCTGGGGAGATGGTGGCAGTCATGTGCGGGTCCTTTCGACGACGTACTCCCTCTGGAAGCCAGCACATCGTAACATTGTATCCAATGTCTCACAATGGAGTCGATCGATTCATAACCCGAGGTGGGGCCTTCAGCATTCACTTTGGCATGGTGCAGGTGTTAGAAGGGGGAGTTAACGAGGGTGGCCGCAAAGATGGTTGACGGGCACCGGAGCCTTTGTATTCAATGACCTCATGAGTTGTGCACCGCGACCCGGAGGCAACGCCGACCGGTCACGCTTCGAGCTCTACCAGCCGGTCACTCCGCGGCCGGGTTCGGGATGGCTGCTGGACACCCTCGTGCCCCCCTCACGACTGTTCAGCTCCAACGGGATCCGATGGGGCCCGGATGGCTGCCTGTGGATCAGCGAGTTCAACGGCGAACAGGTGTCCGGCTGGGATCCCTCGACGGACACACTCACCATCCGCTCGGCCATGGGAAACGTGCTGAAGGGCCCTGACGACATCGCCTTCGACGCGGCCGGCGGCTACTACGTAGCCGAGACGATGAACGCCCGCGTGACCGGTCGACGTGCGGACGGTGAGTACGTCGTCCTGCTCGACGACGCACCCGGAGCGAACGGGATCACGTTCGACCCCAGCACCGATCAGCTCTACGTCGACGAGATGCGTGAAGGCGGCCGGGTGCTCAAGGTCGACCACACCCGGCCCGGCGCGTACGAGGTCCTGGCCGAGGGACTCGCGTGGTGCAACGCGATGGAGGTCAGCCCAACCGGCGAACTGTGCCTGCCGCAGGTCTTCGCCGGGACAGTGCTCGCCATCGACCTCGCGACGCTCGACATCCGGATTCTGACCGATGAGCTCCAGCTGCCGACCGCCGTGAAGTTCGATGACCGGGGACGCCTGGTCGTGAGTGAAGCCGGCGCCGGGGAGCTCACCGCGATCGATCTCGAGACCAACACGCGAGAGACCCTGGCGCGGCCCGGGCCAGGCATCGACAACTTCTGCTTCGACCCGGCCGGTCAGCTTTATCTGTCGAACTACTGCGAGGCCAAGGTCGAGCAGTACGTCGACGGCCGGCTGGGCCGGGTGCTGTCTCCTGGAGGTCTGATCGGGCCATACCAGATCGCCGCGGCTGGTTCCGATGCGCTGGTTGTCGCCGACGCGAACTCGATCGTCAGCATCGGACCGGACCGGCGTCTCGACCGTCTGACCCGCCTGCTGGTCGACCAGGCGTTCGTCGTCGTGGGTCTCGCACGGATCGGCCCCGACTTGCTCGCGCTGTCCGGCGCCGGCGACGTGTTCTCGATCCGACCTGGCCAACCGATCGTCAAGGTCATCGAGGCCACCGGCGACTCCACGTCGCAGTACCTGAGCACTGCACGTGCCGGCGCCAGTGCGGTCGGCAGTGACGACGGCACCGGCCTGGTCGCGCTGGTGTCCGGCGACATTGTGGAGATGAGCGCCGACGGCCAGACCCATGCTGTCACAGCGAGCGGCCTGGCTGCCATCTCCGCAGTTGACCGGTCCCGTGGGCTGCTTGTCGCATGTGACGAGGACGCCGGTGACATCGTCATCATCGGCCCCGAGGGGACGCGACGAGTCGGCGGCCTGGCCCGACCACAAGCGATCGCCGTAGGCCCCGACGGCGTCTTCGTCGCTGAGGTCGGCAGCCGTCAGGTGTCGTGGCTGTCACCCGACGGTGCCCGCCGCGAGGTCGTGTGTGACGATCTGCCGCTCGGCATGCCGGTGCCCGGCGTGGAGCACACCCGCCGCTGCTCGCTTGCTCACCTCGGCGACGGGCGGGTCGCCGTTGGATGCGACGGCGACGGGAGCATTCGCGTCGTACGTCGAAGCTGAACCCAGGGCCGAATGCCCTCGGCCACGAAGCAGATCGACACTTGCCGGCGCCAGTTCGGTCGCCAGTGACGACGGCACCGGCCTGGTCGCGCTGGTGTCCGGCGACATTGTGGAGGTGAGCGCCGACGGCCAGACCCCTGCTGGCACGGCACTACGCGAAAGCCCACTGGTACGGCAACCCGGGCGGCTACCAAACCTATGTGCTGGCCGCGATGGATTCCGGAATCGGGTGGCGCCGAGCGGTGTAGGTGCCAGAAACTCAAGCCCGGTGGTCGATCAGGCAGTGTGAGCGTGCTGATTGATGAGTCCGCCGAGCACTTTCTTCCGGTTGACCTGCGTGTCGCATAGGTCGCCGGTGATGAGTCTGGGTCCGGCGGCTGGCTGTTGATCTAGTGATCGGTGTGGCCGGTGACTGCTCGAGGTACTCGTCGAGAACGGCACGTAGATGTGCGGTGCCGAAGATGAGCATCCGGTCGAGGCATTCGGTTCGTAGGGTGCGGATCCACCGTTCGGCGTACGCGTTGGCGGGTGGCGCTTGGATTGGTGTTCGCAGCACGCTGATGCCGGTGCTGGCGAACACCGCGTCGAACGCGGTGGCGAATTTGCTGTCGCGGTCGCGGATCAGCCGGCGAAACGAGTGAGCGTGCTCGTCGAGGCTGCTGACGAAGTTTCCGGGCGACCTGGGTGGCCCACGGCCCGGTGGGGTGGTGGGTGATCCCGAGTAGGTGGACGCGGCGGGTGTGAAGTTCGATGACGAACAGCATGTAGAGCCGGCGCACCAAGACGGTGTCGAGGTGGGCGAAGTCGCACGCCAGCATCGTCTCGGCTTGCGCGGTGCAGAACTCGCGCCAGCTCGGGCCTGCCCGCCGCGGACTGGGGCCGACGCCGGCGGCCTGCAGGATGTTCCACACCGTGGCCGGGCAGACCTGGACGCCAACGCCGGTGAGCTCGCCGTGTACACGCCGGTATCCCCAGCCCGCGTTCTCCCGGGCGAGGCGCAACACCAGAGCCTTGACCGCGCCCGGGGTAGGTGGCCGGCCGGCCCTGCCCCCCGTCGACGGGTAGGTCCACTTCCGCCTGACGACCCGGCGATGCCAGCCCAGCAGCGTGGCCGGGGTGACGATCCGGTGATTGAGCAGGTAACGAGGGAGCAGCCGGCTCAGTGCCGCCAGCATGACGCGGTCGGCGGGCTGCAGACGGGGCGGGTTGATCTGCCGGCGGAGAACGTCGATTTCCTTGCGCACTACGAGCAGCTCGACGTCCTTGCTGGCCGCACCACCCCCTCGCAGGATGATCAACGCCAGCAGGCACCCAAACATGGCGTAGAGCACCGACAACAGCACCAGCCATGAGCCCAGAAACATCGAGGCTGGGGCTCTTGGCACCTACACCCGATCAACCCCTACGAGCCCCCCATCTACTGTTACGGCGGGAACTTCAAACTCAAGGTGACAGGGAGATCTGTATATGCCTGAGATCGTGGAAGTGAACGTTGATGTCACGACGGCTGCTGGCTTCGACGAAAAAGTTTACACCCACGCCATCGTGACTCTGCCGGAGCCCGAGACCCTTGATCCGTCGCCCATAATCTGCTTCGGTTTCCCCGGCGCTGGGTACAGCGCCGGCTACTTCAACTTCGATATGCCAGGCTCACTCGAAGGCGGCCAAGCGGGGTGGCACGCGTCCCGCGGGTGGGTATTCGTCGGGTGCGATCACTTGTGCGCAGGTGCCAGCTCCTCGCCATCGAGGCCGGAGTCCATGACCTTCCAGCAGGTCGTAGCGGCCAACCAGGCCACCGTGGAGCAGGTGACGACGCTACTACGTCAGGGCATCAGCAAGGACTTCCCGGCTCTTGCCGACGCCGTACGGTTGGGTGTCGGCCAGTCGATGGGCGGCGCCTTCCTGATCGCTCAGCAAGGGCAGTATGGAAGCTTCGACGGGATTGCTGTGCTTGGATATAGTGCACGCCATCTTGAATTCCCGAGGGCGCCGGGTATTCGTCCTACACCGAAGCCATACCTGCCGAGATGGGCGCCAACGTTTCCGGTCATATCGGTCCCGATGACCGATATCGATCCATCGTTGGGTGTGCGGCCCGACGGATTACCAGAGTTCACTAACGATTTCCATTTCGACGACGAGCCGACGGATATCGTGGCTGCGGACATGCGCGGGTACCCGACACGCAACGGTAACGTGCCACACTGGGGTAGCGGCACCATTCCGCCTTGCGGGATAGCGGTCATGGCTCCCGGCGCGGTCGCCCACGAGGCCGCTCTCGTGAACGTGCCGGTCTTCATCGGCATGGGCGAGCGAGATCTCTGTTCGCAACCGCTTACGGAACCGTTGGCCTACGAGTGTGCTTCTGATGTCACCGTGTTCGTATGTCAAGGCATGGCGCATATGCACAACTTCGCAAAAACGCGCAAGAAGCTGTGGGCACGTGTCGAATCCTGGGGTCGCGGCATAGGCGCCGCAGCGGCAGGAGTTGCGCGCCAGTAAACCCGCTTCCGTTCACGGCGAGTGTGTGCACCTTAGCGGTAAGCGGGGCTTCAGCGGTGATTGGCGGGTCGTGCCGGGCCGACGACCAGGGCCGGAGATTCGGGGCTGCTTCGACGACTTTTTGATCACCATATGCAGGTTGTTGATCTCCATGGTTCGTACTGAGTGTTTTGCGCACCGTGACGCGCTGCTGGCGATGAAGGTTCGCGTGGACCACGACTACCCGCCTGTGCCGGGCCAAAACGCGGCTGAGCGCGGTTCTCCGGCTGGCACCGGCGCCCCCGGCACGTCTGGCATGATCATGTCCGTGGCTGTGCGGCTTCTGTATCTGATGATGGTGCGCGTGTTGGGTTGGCTGGGCCCTTCTCGGTTCAGCCAGCAGCAGCGGCGTTGGGCCAACTTCACCGGGTTGCCGTTCGCGTAGCTTGTGGTAGACGGTCTGCCGGCTGACCCCGACGGTTTTGGCGATCGCCTCGACGGTGTGTTCCCGCGCCTCATACATCGCATGCATCACCCGCGCCCTCTGGGCGGTGACCGTCTGGGGCCGCCCGCCCGACCTGGGTCCGCTCCACGATCAACTGCCGCCCGAAATCAACCAGCGCCACCATGACGTGAAACGGGCCGCCGCCGTGCCGGTATCGATCGCCGCGGTCAGCGACCGGAACCCGACCCTGCGCTCGCCCAGCTCGGTCGACACCTCGATCAGTAGATGCCAGAGTTGCGCCCGAACCGGTCCGGGCGCCACACCACCACCTTGTCACCCGCCAGTATCGTGGCCAGCGCGTCCAGCTCCGGGCGCCGATCAAAGGTGCCCGGCGTCTTGTCGATGAAGATCCGGGCGCAGCCAGCAGCCTCGAGCGCGTCGCGCTGGCCGACCGGATTCGGCTCGAGGGTCGAGACCTAGGCGTACCCGCACGGATGCGCCAGCGGCTAACCCGCCAGCCGGTCGAGCCTGAATGGCGGTACAGCTACCGGCGAGCCGAGATAGTGACGCTGACTAGCGCCAAGGCTTGGTAACTGCTCGGCGCCGCGAATGGCAGCTTGCTGGCCACCCGCTGGACGGTAGCCGTTGCACATGGACTTCGCCAAGGCGAAGGTCTCGGTCCGGGTTGGATCGACATCGACCTCGACGCGCGTGTCTTGCAGGTCCGGCAAGCCCTGCGATGCCGACGCGGAGCCGTGTCCCGTGCCAGAACGCTTGTCGGGCCAGGATCTGAGCGTACTGGGATCATGGTGAGTGCGCCGCCGCCTGCTGTACCTGCTCATCCTCCACGTCTTCGGCTGGCTGGCTGTCCTGGGCCGCGGAGAGGCGTGGAAGAACGTCGAGATCGCTGTCTTGCGCCACGAGGTCCAGGTGCTTCGACGCCAGGTTGATCGGCCGCGGCTGGATTGAGCTGACCGCGCTGTCGTCGCCGCGCTGGTCAGGTTGCTACCGACGGACCTGCACCGTCACCGTTTGGTTACTCCGGCTACGCTCCTGGGCTGGCATCGCCGGCTCGTCGCCAAGCACTGGACTTTTCCGAACAAGCCCGGCCGGCCGCCTGTCAGCCGGGAGATCAGTGACCTGGTCATCCGTTTCGCTACCGACAACCCGCGCTGGGGTCACCGCCGGATCCAAGGGGAAATGCTGAACTTGGGATGTCGGGTCGGGGGAAGGCACTATCCGGCGCATTCTGGCCGCCGCTCATCTCACCCCCGCGCCCCGTGGTGGCGATTCAACGTGGCGGGCGTTCCTGCAAGCGCAAGCCCACGGCCTGCTGGCATGCGACTTCTTGCATGTCGACACCGTGCTGCTTCGCCGCCTCTATTTCTTCTTCGTGTTGGAAGTCGACACCCGCCGCGTCCACACTTTGGGTGTCACCCGACATCCCACCGGGCCGTGGGCGACTCAACTGCCGCGTAACCTGCTCGATGACCTTGGTGAGCGGGCCAGCCAGTTCAATTGCCTCATCCGCGATCGCGACGCCGACTTCACCCGCGCGTTCGACGCCGTCTTCGCGTTCATGGGCGTTCGGATCATCAAAAGTCCTATCCAGGCGCCTCGCGCGAATGCTTACGCCGAACGGTTCGTCGGCACCTTGCGCCGCGAGTGCCTCGACCAGCAGATCATCCTCGGCGAGGGCCACCTCCGCGAGGTCCTGGCCATCTATGAGGCGCATTACAACGATCATCGGCCCCACCAGGGGCGAGAGCAGAGAGCCCCGGGCTACGACCCCGACGTCGTGATGGACCTGTCCGCTGCCATCGTCCGAAGACAGCTCCTGGCCGGCTCCATCAACGAATACCATCGAGCAGCCTGACGCCGCCGCCCAGCTCGCGCTCAAAAGGCGATATCGGCACTGGACAGGCATCGACGCCGAGGACGTCGAAGACGGCTGCGGCGACGCGGGCGGCTTGCTCGGGTATGAACGCCGCGGTGCCGCCGCCGCTCTGCATGATCGCGCGGCGCATCAGCCCTCGTGCGTCATCCGCCCCGACGATGCTGCCGACGATGATGGCGCCCGCCGACTGGCGGCGAGCGTCACGTTGGCCGGGTCGCCGCCGAACTGCTGCACCTTGTGTTGGACCCAGTTCAGGGCCGCGATGACATCGAGGCGGCCGCGGTTGTCGGGGGCGCCCGGCACCTGCAGGAACCTCGGGATGCCGAGCCGGTAGTTGACTCCGACAAACACGACGCCGTCGTGGGCGAAAGCGGCACCGTCGTACGCGGGTGCGTTCGCCGACCCGGCGATGAACGCGCCGCCGTGAACGGACACGAGGACTGGGGCTGCGGCCGCCCCGGCGGGCGCCCAGATGTTGTCGGTGAGGTAGTCCTCCCCGGCTTCCCACCCGGCGCCGAAGAACGGGCTGAGGAACTACCTCGCCGAGGATTACAACCTGCACCTGACACAGGCGGTTAGAGCGATCGTTCCGCCACCGTTGCCCTGAAGCACGAGGGCTTCACCGTACGCGACGAGCGACCTCCGCTGGCCCCGCGCGGCACCCGTGAGGGTAGGTGCCGCTCCCCTAGCCTGAGATGCGGCGCTCCTCAGGCTAGGGAGCAGGGTCATGTCGTCCTGCTCCGGGGCACCGGTGGACTTCGTGATGGCGCAAGGTCAGCGGTGGGCTTGGAGGGCGTCGATCGTGCGGTCGAGCCATTCGCCAAGGAGCTGCTGTTCGGCGGCGCTGAGCATGTCCAGGCCGGCCACGGTGGCGCGGAAGGCCACTGCTGTCGCTGTTGGTCCGCTCTTCGCGGGTGCGGGTGCGTCGGTGAGGATCGCTTGTAGAACCGTCTCGTAGATGGTGTGGGCGAGTTCTGGGTCGCGCTGCTCGCGGGGGGTCGACAGGGTCCTGACCACGGCGCCGATCCCAGCCGCGGCGACGAGGTCGACCGCTCGCCGTTCGCTGACACGGAGCCGGCCGGTCGCCGCGATCCGGTGCACGCGCGCCTCCAGGACGCGCTGGCCGGCGTGGATCGCGGGTGAGTGCAGCGCGCGGCCCGGGTCGCTGAGGAGAGCGAACAGTGCTGGGTTGGCCACGCCGAAGTCGATCTGCGTCATCCACCCGGCTCGCAGGTCATCCACCGGGTCGACGTTGTCGGTCATTGCCTCCTCCACGGTCGCGGCCTTGGCTGCCACGAAGGTGGCCATCACGTGTTCGGCGACGGCCTCGAGGAGGCCGTCCTTGTCACCGAACAGCCGGTAGATCGCCGGCGCCTGCACCCCAGCGTGCGTGGCGACCGCACGGGTGGTGACCGCTGTGGGTCCTTCCTCCTGAAGCATTCGGGCCGCGACGTCGACGATCTTGGCCCGGGTGCTGTCCTGATTTCCTGCCCGAGCCGCACCGACCACGTTCCAACGATAACGCCGAGGCACTAACGTCAAGACTTCCGATGATACGCTCAGAACGATTCCAACGATTCGCGGAGGCATGATCATGCTCGTCGTTACCGGAGCAACAGGCGCGCTGAACGGCGCCACCGTCGACCACCTGATCGCCCGCATGCCAGCCAGCGAGATCGTCGTCGCTGTCCGAGACCCGGCCAAAGCCCGACGCTTCACAGACCTGGGCGTCGCGGTGCGACGGGGGGACTACGCCGACCCGGGCTCCCTGCCGGGTGCGTTCGAGGGTGCCGACCAGCTTCTCCTGGTGTCGTCCAGCGACCCGGGCGCCGACGCGGTGAGCCTGCACCGCGCCGCCATTGATGCGGCCGTGACCGCAGGTGTCGGCCGGGTCCTTTACACCAGCCACCAGGGCGCGGCACCCGACTCCCCGTTCGGCCCGGGACGCGACCACGCCGCCACCGAACAGGCCCTCGACGACTCAGGCCTAGCCTGGACATCGCTGCGCAACGGCTTCTACGCCCACAGCCTGCACTGGCTGACCGGTCCATGGCGCGAGACCGGCGTCATCACCATCCCGGCGGACGGACCGGTGTCATGGACCGCACGCGAGGACGCAGCCGAAGCAGCCGCGGTCATCCTCGCCTCCGGCGGCGCCTACGACGGGCCCACGACCCTCACCGCGAGTGAGGCGCCGACCTTCCACGACGTCGCCGTTATCGCTGCAGAGCTCACCGGCCGTCCCATCGCATGTGAGGTCATCGACCCGGACGCGTGGATCGCCGCACAGATCGCGGCCGGACGCCCAGAATTCGTCGCCCGCTTCACCCTGGGCATATACGAGTCCGCCAGCCAGGGCTACTTCGCCGGGACCGACCCACTGCTCGGCGCACTCCTGGAGCGCGGGCCGAGCACCGTGCGCGACGCGCTCTCCCAGCCACCCACCCACACCCCGGGCTAGAGACAGCGGGTCGCCGAGCACATCACGCCGACCTCGCCCACCGGGTCCGCGCCTAAGCAGGAACACCTCGAGCTCGCCGTCACCAATCTGGGGGCTTCGGAGGCGGCCGCCGTGACACTGGGTGCGACGAGGGCTGACGAGGAGCCCGCTCCCGATAAGTGGATCGTCCTGCTCGACCCCTCCGGCCACCAATCTGCATCGCGACGCTCATCCCCGAGCCCTAGCAGACACGACGGCACGCTGCCTCCGCTCTGCTGAACGAACTACTTGCCATCCTCAAAGCAGACCCTGCTCCCTGGGGGCAGGTCACAACGAGGACCCCTCAGCTTGCGATGACAGAGCGGCCAGTTGCGAGAAGGCGAGGGTAGATGCCGTTACCTGCACGTCAGTCAGTCGACCGGGCCTGCCGCGGTGTGCTCAAGATCTTTGGTCCATTTCTGGTCCATCCACCCGACACCACAGGACTCCACTGGACCGCTCAATGCGGCACCCGGGACGGCGCGTTTCCCTTACTAGACAGCCGAATCCTGCACTCAGCGGCACAGAACTCCACGCCAACTCGACCCGCTCTTAATCCGCGGGTTCGGGGTTCAAGTCCCTGGCGGCGCACCCCGTCCGACCTGGCCTTTCTCTCCTCGGAGGGGAGGGCCGGAGTCGCTTTTGGGGCCATGTGGGACCGATGTGGGACCGGAAC
>JAABUP010000454.1_pt1 | contig 90771 bp, 89 predicted proteins | sample 5559201 | NCBI WGS metagenome assembly JAABUP01 (sample SAMN10711887, study PRJNA513373) | rock metagenome | isolation source: Antarctica rocks | place: Antarctica | reverse complement strand
TATCTACTCCGAGGCTGTGCCGCTTGCATTACAGACGATGTCCAGTCTCTGATGATCAAGATCTTAGGAACTGAATTGAAGACCCCTACGAACAATGGAAGTTTGATATACTCGCCTTTGCCAAGAATGTGAGAAACGTTTCAACGGCGACAAGTAGCAAACGACTCGTTTAGCAAAGGAAATTTCGTTCGCCTGCAGAATCGGTCTATGGGTCGTAATAGACAAGTGTCTTGTAGGAAGTTTGCCCAGCTGAGTTTCTTGGGGCCGATGCTGGTGACGTGAGGATCTGTTTTGGAAGGATGCCATATATTAATCAAAATTAATGGTATTAATAGTATTACACTACATACGATCATAGACTGAAGAACACTCGGCATCCCGTCCGCTCTGCCATCGACAAGCTTCAGATCGGCTAATTAGTAGTTGGGTCGGTGACGACCAGCGAATACTAGCTGTTGTATGTTTTGCCTTTTTGGTCATGTACTTCATAAGATACGGTTTGTAATACTTGTGGAGCTCGAGAATTTGTTCCTTACCTAATCAGGTTAACTTCCGTAGCTAGCGCCTTGGCCGAACATATTTTCGAGCCTCCCGGGTAGCGATCTATGAACTTTGGAATTATCGTAGGGCTGAGCTAAGCCTGTCAGAGCTTTAGTTTGGATCTCATGAGTCAAGACAGTCGCATAGAGATTTCCCAAGACACAGACAAAATAACATGGCGATACAAGGTCAACGCTTTCACATCGATTTGGAAGAAGCGCATCACGATGGTCACTCATCTAGCACTCCTCCTGGTGCAGGGTCGACGGGTGCATTCAATATCGGCCTCGTTGGAGACATAAAGGAGAGGGTAGCTTTTTCAAACCCCAGGCCTCCTTCACCACCACGGCACAGAAGCTCGCAGACTGGTTTTCCTGCACACAGAGTCAGAACTGGTCCGTCAAGATTTAAAATTCGGAATCAGAATCAGCCTGCAGATGCATCTCGCCTGGCAACACCTGGTGATTCCAGGCTTGAGCCATTGTCACAACTCCCAGTAGAGACTGCCAATAGGGACATCTCGATGAGTAATGCTCCGGATCCTCGTCAGAACCTTGTGCCCTTGGATGCTTCCATCGATGAAGAGAATAGGCAACGACTCGCCGAAATGTCAGATCAGGAGATTGAAGAGGCAAGGCAAGAGCTGATGGCAGGATTAAGCCCTTCCTTCATTGAAAAGCTGTTAAAGAAGGCGAACATTGATGAAGGGCGAAGCGACTCCCACACTGAGCTGCACACTGCTAAAGGGCCACCGACGGAGGGGGCAAAGAAATCTGCGAAAGCTGCCGCTTTCGGAGACTCAGAATTGCCGCCTTCAACTGGGCCAGATACGCAGAATGAGAAACCTTTTTGGGATCCAGACGCCGTACCCTTGCACCCACCCTTAGACCTCCATCCCGCCTCCTCCTACCCCTCGTCTCTTCCTCAACCCCCTGATATTCACTTTCCGAATCCGCCTCAGGCACCAGACCTTGACCCATCAGACCCAGATTTCCTCTCCGCCCTCCATTCGACCTACTTTCCAAACCTTCCCGCCGATCCTGCAGCTATGGCATGGATGACTCCTTTGAGCCCGGAGGCTGAAGGAGGATCGGCATACTCGCCTTCACAAGAATCCCACTCCGTATCAGCGGTCCGTTTTGACTTTCGTGGTCATTTGCTACCACCTCGTCTATCTGCTCAGATCGCTTCCACAAAGGGCCTGCATCACCATGCCCATGCGCCTGCCTCTGCTGGCTATACTGTACCTGAGCTTTCCCACCTGGCCCGCAGCAGCTACTCTGCACAACGGTGTATAGCCTATCAGACTCTCGGAAGGATTTTGTATAGACTTGGCAGAGGCGACTTCGGGCAAGAGGGAGAAGATCTGTGCGAAGGGCTTTGGCAGTTGGTGGAGCAGGGTAAAGTGGTAGATCAGCTGATAGATGCTGCTGCGAAAGGAGATTCGGGCAATAGAAGTGTTTGGGTTACAGCCACCGAGGCAGTATGGTTGTGGCGAAAGGGGGGCGGGAGAAGGTGGAGAGCAAGGTAAGCTACGCTGGAGAGAACTCCCTCATGCGATAATACTGCCTCGCTAGCTTCAACGGAAAGCTAGTAACCTCCGTGAGCTGTTTCCTGTCTGGAATAGCGGTGAGAAGGAGCAGTTGCTGGTACAGACCTGTGAATGACAGCTCAAGCACTAGTCAATTTCAATCCAGCTTGTCAAATATTGATAAAGTAGAGTAAGCAAAATTGTGAGTCCTTGGCCGATATGAGGTGATGATACAAAATCTCCCTTGAAACTTACTCCTACCTTTCTTCTTTCATACCTTCGTTTGTTCGCAATATACTGATGCCTGTCCTACCGAAAATTGCTTCATGCTGTGAAAACGGTTGTTTGAACGTGTTTTCTCGATATCTACAACGATGATCAGGCTTCTCAACCTGGTGCAAGGTCGCACGCAAAGACTCTCGCAAGGAAAAGCTAACGGTTCGTATTTCTTGATGCTAGACTTTTCAGGTTCGTAGATAGGACATTTCGTACTTGGCCCCAAGCTGGCGTGCACCTCCTCATTTCAAGCAATGCATTCGAAAATAAAGGCGCTTATGGCTCCACTAAGCGGTCTAAGGACTCGTTTGATCCAAGCAAGGATTCGGTGGAATCGAAACTCCCAATCAATCTGACCATTGGTCTATGGAAATCGTAAAGCGATGAAGGCTTGATGGGCAACTATGATTCATTGCTCTCTATCTGCATTGACCAGATTTTTCTGTCGTGGTAAAAGAAATTGGGAAGTCTCTCCACGTCAAATATAAGTAACACAGATATGGCTACCGAAGAGATCTGACCATGGAAATCGCTTTGTGTCATTCGATCTATAGTGTATTGTCAATGTGAGAGCCAGCGAATTGATCAGAAGCTCTGCCAATGGATTCTAAGTAAAATTAATGATCATCCAAGCAATCTGTGCTCTTCACGCCCAACTATTATGCGAGGTCGTGTCTGTTGTCATACCCTGAGTTGATGGTGTTGTTGTCTCTTTGCCAATATCTTGCCAGGTACTAGTGACGGGTCTGCTTCAGTGATTTGTGGTATATGTATTGATTTCGCAAATTATACGACAGACATGACAGCCCCCGTGGGGTTGATGATGAAGACTCAAGATTCGTATTGCTGATAATTGGTTTTGGGGACCTTTTCTTCAACTTACGGGCTCCAAATAGAAACTAGATTTATTGTTTTTCTTGCTTGCTAAATTGTAATTGCTACCTCCTTCTTGGCTGGATTGTGAAGTAGTATTCGAAATTTCCTTCGCTTCTCCACTCTGGCTGCGATATCTGACGGTATCTACTTGTCTAGGGAGATCTCCCGCCTCGTTCCTGGTAAGACTTGGCTGGGGGTCTGAGCCAACACTACTATTAAGATCTCTTGTCAACATTTGGTAAAACAATTCTCTTCGCTAAGATTCATTTTGTTCTGAGATGGCTGTTGAGACGTATATTACTGAACATCACGCTGTCGGGGGCAAAAATGCTCAGCGGGATGGGTCAACATCTTGAAGGGGTGTGAGTAGCAATACATTCACGCCGCTTAGCCATTGAAGACTCAATGATCATTGTCTGGCATGTTTGAATTCTCACTCGCAATACCTCCTTATGGGACAGAGTTTCAATCAAATATTAAGTTGCCTTCGAGAGGCGTCTTTCCAAGACCACATTAGAGAAAAGAATCTCGCGTCATTCTCAAGCTCATCCTCTTGAGACCGATAAACTAATATCTACGCCTTAGGGGCTCCTTGCAACGATGCGACAGAACGACTGGCTGAGTGGCTGGAGAGAGCAGAATCTGGACTCGTTGAGTATGGCATAAGGCTAGTCCTATTTAGGTTTGTAGGAGTGGAGCGGACGGGGAAGTCGGCAGGGTCGAAGGACGCTATCTCGGAAACAGGTCGAGGGACGTCTGAACTACTGATCTCACTGAATGCTAGGATGCCTGGTTTCGGTTCCTTCGAAGATGCGTTTGGATCAGTGGGAGAGTACGCTGGGACGGGGACTGGCGGCGTGGAATCTGGAATCATAGGTTAGAGTACAGCTGTCTTGGTCTGTCATCAGAAAGGCCACTTATTTCCATCTACAGTCTTCTGATCTGAACTGTCAACGACTGTCTTTCAGCTGGTGGTTTTCAGGATCCGCTCGTCTTCTACGACCGGATGAATCCGACGGCGACGCCAGTGCAAAAGCAGGGCCCCTGCCAGAGTGGCTATAGCAGCGAAACCTCCAATAGAACCGCCAGCTATCGCTATTGTTGAGACTTGCGGAGCACTAGAAGGTTGCACTGTTGGCGGACCCGGTGCCATTCGAGTTTGAGTTGTAGTGGTCACACTCGGAGTGACGCTGCTGGACACTTCGGTGCTGACTGTGAAGCTGGTTGATACAGGAATGTCGCTACTGGTATCTGGGGCTTGAGAAAGGGATGCGGTTGGCGAATCTGTTGAAAAGTTCACCCACTCCTCAGAGCCTATCATTGACCCTACATCACTGGCTGAAGGGTCGTCACAAGGATCGCTTCCGCCTCTGTAGCAGCCAAAGAAAGACCAGTACTCGAATGAAGGAACTGAACAAAGGCTCCACTCGTAGCCAGTTTCGCACTCTTCGGGCGTGTGTTTGCTGAAAGTATCATAGTATCTATTCCGAATTGAAGTACGTTGGCTCCATGTACCCTTGCGAGCACCCTAATTCGCAGACCGCAGAGTTGTCGTCGTTTGTGCAACAACTAAGAAATTGACCATAGTCACACTGAAAGAAGCTCCTGTTTCACAGAGGAAGGCTGGGCCCGGCTGGGCCATGACCTCCTCCACTGCAGTCTGGCGTGAGAACGAGAGAGGGAATTCACGAAGAATCTGTCTATTGCCAATGAGGCAGCGACGCGAAGGTGATTCACCACAGCTCAAAACTCCTTGCTGCTCAAAATTTGGATTGAGAGAGAGGAAAAGACTGCCAAAGAGATTGAAATGCAATGGCCTTGCCTATCAAGATCACTGATTGCGGTTTCGGATCCTTCCAAGACAGTCTCATCGTCTACCCTCTGAAGAACCCTTTGGGCCTCCGATACCAATATTCTGCTGGGAAATCAACTTCGTAAACGGACTGAGTTCCCTGGATGGAGCAATGGCCTCTTATGGCTTCGTTTGAACGGAGCCTATAGTGGAATCATGTCTCGCGTTATTGCGTTCACACCGTGCGTTGACAGGGGCATTTCGCTCGCAACAAGGATGCAAACGAAGCAGCCTATCTTCGTTTTGGCCCATGTCTCGGGGCAATTCCGTTGGCATCTCAATTAGGATGCATGTCTTACTTTTAGCATCGTCACTACCATTTTGAAGGGGGCTGGACATGAAAATGGGATTGAAGCCTAAGCCTAATCTATGTAATTATTGATTATGAATGCACGCTTGCAATGCTCGCTCGTCGTGAATCTCCCCACTACAAGACAAAATGCCAATGCATCCGTGGAGATGATCATCAGGGAGCCAATATATCCGGAGCCGTTATGGTACAAGGATGCAGCAGACAAAATGACCTCCCTTTACAACAAGCCTCCTCTTGATGGTACAACGTCATACGTAGAGTAGTGATAACCACGGTGAAGCCCCTGTAGTCCGAGACCGGAGCAGCTCCAATTGCGAAGCCAACGAAGCAAATAAGTCCTCAAGCTCTTTCTGATGTTGTAAAAGCATGTATCGATTTGCCGTTGCTTCATAAGAGCGTCGTTCACGTGGGAATAGCATAACCAGCGGGCTTCGAGGCCAAGACAGCTAGGTTCTCCCTTTGAGATTTCTCGTTCTCCATCTGCTCTTTGGCGGCTTTGGTGACTCTTGGCTTTCGACCCGGTGCTTTGGCTCCGTCCTTGGTGGCAGAGGCAGCTCCCCCTCTACCACCGCCTCTAGTAGACCCCCCCCGGCCTCGTCCACCACGACCACGCTTAGCTTGTCCATCGGCCCTACGTACATCTATTAGTCAAAGTGCAAAGCAATGACAGGAGTAACGTACCTCTCAACAGTGGGTTCCTCTCCAGGGGGAATTAGTGGTCCACTATACACAAAGAATCCATCTTTGCTTGTCGCAGCTTGCTCCTCCCAAATCAACTCTGTGTCGTCAATGAAGTCATCCTCTTTATCGTACATATCTTCTTTCATCATTCTCTTCCTTGGCTTCTTGGCTGTTCCGGCTTCGCCGGTTTCTTCTCCAGACCTGGTCCCACCATTTCTATCGCCATCGTTCATGCCTCCCATCTCCACGTTACTATTGTCAGCCTCACCGTCGGAGAGATCGACAGACATGTCGTCGGCAGAGCCGTTGTTACCAATTTTGTTGGCGTTTTCCAGAGCAGCGCCTGCCGCGGCGACGCGAGCTAACCGCTCGCGCTGGGCGGCCAGCCGTGGATGTAAGGCATTGAAGCCGTAGTGCTCCTCAGCAAGGCGAGTAAAATTAACATACTGGTGCTCGCTAGTTAGGGGTACATTGAGCACGACAGTAGGAGCGGTCTTCTCCGAGTTGGCGTTGTCGTAACCCCCACCAAAGACAGTACCGGAGAGGAGTCCACTCCCGGATGGCATTGCGACAGCATTATCTTTCGGCCGGCTTGGCTTTGGAGAATGCGACGATGAGGAGACGGCAGTGCTGGTTTTTGGACTTGGTTTCTTGACATACATCGTTATGTTGCTATTGGTGATTATGGCAGGCTTCTCCGCATCGATTTCCATCGTCGCAGGAAGATTATTTGAGGGTGCATCGGGGAAGGCAGGAGCAAGTTCTCTTGGTGTTGTGTTTGACGATTGCTGTGACGGGACGGGCAAGGGCGGAGACAAACGAGGACGCTTGAGCTCAGGTGGAGAAGTCGCCTTTGTGTCGCCTTCCCGCTTAGGTGGTTGAGGGAATGCATACGGTTGATTGGGGCGATCGATGATACTGTAGATTGATGGTGATGCACTTGCGCTGGAGTGCTTATACGGTTTCTGAGGCGTAGATGCTACAGCCATGGGTGAATCAATACGAGGAGCTACCGTGGATGATCTAATAGGGTCATAGTTTTGGCCACTAGGCGGTCGTGATTGGGGAGTCAAATTTTGGGTAGTGATGTGAGGAATTTGGATAGCTTCATTATTTCCCTTTTGGGAGCTGTGGGTGGCGGAAACAGCATAATTTGAGGGCGGGAGCGGAGAGTGGGGGATGGACTCGGTGATCCTCGTCTGGCGGGATGCCTGGAGCGCATCGGCTTCCCGGGCTGCTGCCTCCTCCGCAAGTCTGGCCTGTTTCTTTTTGTAGGCTTCCGATGTGCCTCTGGGGGCGCGCTTTCGCACCTTTGGCTGCTGTCCATCCGTGATGGTTGCAGTGGATGCGCTGCCGTGGGTTGGCGTTGCGCTTTCAGCGTCTTTCTTCTTACGAGGCCTCCTTTTCACTACGGGAGTCGGAGTGGTCTTGGCGCCCATCCCCCTGCCAGACTTCTCGCCGGCAACACTCGCATCGTTTTGACCGTTTTGAGCGAATGCAGGTGTGTTGGAGTGGGCAAGTGACGTGGGTGTCACTGTCTGGCGGGTGGGTGAATTGGGCGAAGGCGGAGACGAGAGACCTGGCGAAGTGCTGTCCCCGCGATTTGGAACTTCTGTTGCAGCCGACATCCTCTCAACACTGCGACAAATACAACAACCTCGTTCGGCGGGCAGAGCGAACGGAATGCTGCAGTCTCATGGAGAAAATGCTGTCACTGTTCCAGCTATCGGATTTGGGGCCGCTGCTGATGGACGTTGCAAGATTGAAGACAACAACAGGTCGGGTCGACCGACGTCGCAATGGTGTCAAAAATCGGGAACGGTGACCGGCACGATGTTTGAGATGATCTTGTTGGGTGCACGAAAGGGTCGATGAAGGCTTGAACTCTGTCAAGTCACGCTATGGACTAGGTTGCCGACGAGACACCTCAAAAAGGTGGGCGGAAGAAGGGGGGGAGGATATGGTGGTGGGAGAAGGTAAAATGCCGCATGGATGAGAGAATGAAAAGAAGAGGAAGAGCGAGAGCCGTAGAAGATGAGGAAATGGGGGATATGGGCAGTGGAATTCCTTGGGCGGAAGGAGACAAACACTAGGTTTGGGACACAGCACAGACGAAGCATCGGCAGTCTGGGAACACATCATCTGGATTTCCCCCTACGAGCTAATTAATACTGCCGTATGGAATTGGTCAGGCTGCCCAGACGAGCCAGACTTCCCTGGGCAGCAGCCTACGAGGGGGACGAGCTGCACAATCTGCACAAACCGATGACCTGGGCCAGGACGAAGATGGCAAAGCTCCATGGGCAAGCTAGTTTCTATGTGCAACCCACAAGACTTTCGATCTGGGGCAGATGCAACAGGAAGCCAAGGGTTCACTTGCTGACTCCTTCCTGCCAGCCAATTACCTTTCTTCATGAACCGGCGGCCAAAGATAGTCCCGCTGCTTTGCAGTGCCTGCAGATCATGAAAGAGCCGCTGCAAGCACCAAGACACCTTGTTTCCCATATCTCAAGGATGCTCGGCTGGTTGACTGGGATGACATCTCTTCTCCGTTGGTCGCCCAAGCCATGCAGGACCAGATCGATGTTGTCATACACAATCCGCGTGGTCGTCAAATGGCTGCACCAAAGAAAAGGGATTGATCATTGGACTACGCTAGCGCTTCTCGGCTAGCTCTCCCGAAACTCTAATGTTTGGCTTCTTCGGCTCCAAACAACTGTGATGATTTACAGTATCCTCATACCAATCTCCCTCAATGCCTATTTCCACGTAACTTGCAATCTACAAATGTGCTCCTTAATTCCTTTCGGCGTTCAGAGGCGGTGTCTTCGAGGCCCTCATCTTGGTGGCGTAGCCGATCATGCAGTACCATGAAGTCCTATGAGCCGTCCCAACTTCATAGAATCCGCCAGGATTTGGTGCTAGACCAAGGACCAGCGCAATGGAGTAATTGACCATGCGCTCTACACAACTGCCTGATATCTAGTATGGATGGGATGAAGGCAAGAGATGAAGCCCTCAAAGCCAACTCGAGGGGCTGAATGGGTCCTCAAAGAACTCTGGAAGCCCGGCAAGAACGTTGTCTGCACTGCAAGCAAAGCCCAATGCAGGATGTTTCCAATAGAGATAGGAAAGGCTCCTGAATCACTACCCGCATTGGGTCTATGAGATATCTCAATCCGAGCGTTGCTTTTTTTGTGGCGTCCATGCTTCCGTATTCTTAAATGTATTCAGGCTGCGTATCTGACTTAGGCTCTGTTGAGTATGCAGCGATGCTTATAAACCAAGGGCTGAACGGGCATGTGTCTCCACGAAAAACATACTCAAATCTCTACAGCAGAAGTTCTTCTCGAGAATCTCCAGCCTAGCATTCGGCTACAGCGAGCAGCAAACGGAGGATACATGGAATATGGCGCCTGCTTAGAATGGTATACATCCGTTGACTCAGGTACTGGTCAAGCCCATTTCCGATAGCCGCTATTTCGCTTGGTAGCCCAGTATCTGCTAGATCAGCCTGGGGGGTCATGGGCGCCTTCCAGTGCGTATTCAGCATCGCTGTTTCTTGTCGAAACCAAGCCCGAGGGGACACTGGTGGTTCAAAGACATCTACATGCCACGCACCGCTGCTGTCTGATGCTGATGTGGAAAACAGGGGTCCGCCCAAAGATATGTCTTTATCCGAGACAGGTGTCTCCCAACAGGCCTACGGACAAGGATGTAGGTACACATGGTGCTGTATTCGGTACTTGAAGGCTATTCGCATGATGATGATGATGCCACAAGCAGTTGATTCGTGCTGTCAGTAAGTGACATAGCTTCCTCAGGTGATCAGTGGTGGCTTGAGAGGGTCTGAGTTGTCTCAATCTTCCGCTGATAGTAAAGAAGTACGGACTTCCGTCTGACTTTTGAAATCTTTTTTCTCACTCGCACACTCCTCCTAGATGCGTTTTTAATCACGGCATTGGTCAAATCAATCAGCTCTTTGATAGTCTGATATTATGAGCGAGCCACCGAATTTTCAACTAGAATGCCCCTCTGAAGGAGGTTCCTTTTATGCATGCGACTATGGTACCCGCTTTCTAGGGTGCTGCGCAGATACGACAAAAGACCAAGTTTGTACAGGCCGCTGCGATGATTTGCGAGCAGCAACTTTTGATGCCAATTATTACAACTATGTCCCTCCAAATGACTGTGGCGACTTCAAGAGCCAGTGGTACACATGTGCAAGCACAATACCGCCTTTCATGGGCTGTTGTAGACAGAATCCGTGCTCCGGAAATGGTTGTCCCCAGGATGAACTTACGCCTGCTCAACTTTCAACGAATGAAACACGGAAAGCAGCCTTTTCATCTGTACTGATCGAGAAACCCTCGGCCGCTCAGGAACATATTGGGGCGATTGCTGGAGGCGCAGCCGGTGGATTGGCCATCATCGTTACTGTGACATTCATAATCTTATGGTTTCGCTGGAAGAAGGCTCGAAGCCAAAGAGTCCGGCTTTCCAACGATAAGAAAAGCTCTGAAGGTATTCTCTCCTAACGACATCAATGGCCCTCCTCTTGTCAACTGATTTACCATCTCAGACCCTACCTCTGCCACCTCACCAAGACCTATGTATGCCCCAAGCGACACAAAGCGCATTCATCATGAACTCCATACGGCACCTGTGGCACTTGGCGAACTTGCAAGCTTGGACACATCTCGCAATGTGCATGAGCTTGGAATGTCGAATCCCATTACGGCCCAGCAAGATCGACAGAAGACCTTAACATCAGATGGATTCAACTTCCGACCTTACCGCCCAGCTTATGGCTCCAATGTGCCTAGTAGCATCTCAAATGGTCCAGTGCAAATGGTCTCCAATATGTATCCTCATAGCAAAAGTTAGGGCGAGCTGTCTGGACCATTCGAATTTTCAGCACCTAATGTAACTTCGCTATTTACACGAGGACCACCACCAACTCCACAACTCAACCATGGTCTCAAATTTTCTTTCGGTCGACATTGCTTCAGTCTTGGACTATCACATAGGATCACTGGTAATGCGAGCTTGCATCAGCCAATAGAAAATCCACGCCAGTCGGATTGGGCGGCAGATTTTTTCAAGGTCTTGCATGTCCCTGTCGCCATAGAATCTTGAGAAAATCAACCCTGTTCATCCCTCGGCACTTGCTCAACCTTCCAGAGATAGAGACAGATGAAAATTAGATAGCACAATACTATTCTTGTCGATGATGTGAGCCTCGACTTATCACCGCTTACCTCAAAAGGAATGACATCGATTGCTTTTCCATTCTTATTGAGGTTCGATTCTTATTACAAAGACCCACTAGGGTTGTCAAGGCATCTTCTGTTCCTTGTGACTCTCCTACGTCAGCCTCTGATATGTCGTCTCGTCCCCAATTTCTCTGTTGTGCATTTGCCTATCAACTTCCAAATCCACGAGATACACTCCCACAAGAACACTGCACAATCAAAGCGTGCCATCTTGCAGTTCATGATACGTCCATCAGACTCTTATGAAATGCTGCTACAGACCACCATGGGTGGAAGAGGAAATGGGAACGTAGTGTAATTAGAAGGGTCGGGCGAAGGGCGTGTCTCAATCCATTGAGTACTGACCATGCTCCTGCTATTATCCCCGAAGATAGACAGGATATTCTCTGCGGCCAATCGAAGCGCGATCCCTGCATGAAGGGTATACACGGTATGCAGCCTTTCAAGTTGCATTTAATTTGATGTCCTCGTCGTCATGATTAGCGAGGATGGGAGCGAAGTATACTCCCGCGACACGCCTGGGAAGATAGCAGCGGAGAATAGTGAGCAGGCACGGCCTCACTCGATACCAAAATATCCACTACATGAGGGCCGAATGAAATTTATGACGGTGATTCCATTTGATGTTCCTTCTTTGAACAAATTTTGCCCTCATAGTGGCATTGAGAAATGTATACTTGAATGCTACTATTCATGTATTCGATGACACCGAAGACATCGCAAACTGCGAGATGGGTCATTGCCTAAGGAGAACCTTGGCTGAGATGTATCAAGGGGAGAGCTTGATTCCCTCGTACAGGATCCAACTTGGTTACGGAATTAAATATATAACAAAATAGGCAGCATGGGTATGGAGAGGTACCTAGTATCGAACTCACTCCTTGCCTTTTACCAGAAGTGACCGTGCTATGGACCTAAAGCTCCAATTCTCAATCTTTGGAACCCATCATTGCGCAAGCGATTTTCGTTTTGATTATCGTTTTTGCAATATTTTTAGCTCCTTAGTTCGATCCCCCGGTCGATCGCAAATTTGCCTTCCCGCATCACCGCCAGACCCCAATTTCCCCTATCGCGGCTTTGCACCCATCACTCTCTGCTTCTCTTCTTCGGAGAAATTACCTGCACACTGCTTCAATACCTCAACTAAAATTGGTACAGACTGGTCATTGAAGTCCGATGCGTTGCGGATCTTATCAATATCGTCTGCAAACTCAGTAGTGATTCCTTTCATGTAGTAAGACTCGAATGGTTCCTTTTGCTGCTTGAGCGCAATTAGTTGGGAGCAGACCCTTCGACGGCATGTGGCCCATGCCTTTTCTTCGGATGTTTGCTCTGAGGCTTCAGACTTCGAATTTATAGGCTCTGGCAAGGGAGAAGGAGATTTCAAGGCTGGTGGACTGGGACTACGGGGCTTTGGCTCTGCGGATTTCGTCTTCTTGGATTTTGCCTGTCCCGTTGTTGAGCAATCTGTTCACCCGTGTGCTCATCTATTGATGGTCCATACCATGATGATTACCGTTCCACTGTGCAGAGGTCAATGATATTTGGCTCTCGTAATTGTCGGCAGTTGTAGAGGATCATTACACTTTTCTCTTTGCATGTGTCTTAATTTAGGGCCGCGCCAAGCTTGGTAGATTCAACTCAATCCTGTCAAACGCTTTGAGATGCATCCTTTATTTTTACGTTACTTCTATATTGACCGCCAGATTGATTTGCACAAGATTCTGAACCTGAGTCTGGCCTGCCCCATTGCCTGCCGTACCTCCCATTGTCCAAATCATTATCTGTCTCTTCGAGACGGCTGCCACCACCACAAGGCTTTCCCGTCCATGGTGATCATGAAGCGCTGAGAGAGGGAAGATTCCAGCTGTAGGTCATGAATTTTGACACACTCTGGATACTCTAAGGTAATCCCGGGGCAGTACTTTTCGAATCTTCCCTCCCCAACCTTCTCGAGTGTACCGCTGTCTCGAGATATGATCAGGTCTGGCTTCTTGATCAAGCTGCTATCGTTGACTTGGATGCTGTAGTGGAAGGGGCTAGAGCCTGGTGGGAAGGAGAAGATTTGGTGTTTCCTGTTCACATGCAAAAGCTATATAGTTGGGACATGATGCATAGATACAAAAAATTTCCGTACTAGATTGGAGCTTGCAGTGTCATGGAGTGCACGGTCCATTGAGGAACGGTCGTCCATCAAAGGCAGATTGTGAAGAACGTCTAGTTTACTTCTCTGATCAGTCGCTGTAGACGGCTACGTTCTTAGTTCAAAATGCCGTGTGTCAAGCTTGGTCAGGCCTTATACTTGAGTATTCGCCAAATGTTTCAATCATTTGGAATGAAAGATATTGGTGGATAGAGTGCGGTCAGCGAAATGAAATGGTGTTGTCCTTCGCAACGAGACTTGCTCTTGTGTAAAGACCAGACCACAGATTGAGGCAATTTGTTCGATGAGAACGCTATAATTAGCATCATTGTCCGCTCACATGAAGGTGGTGAGGCGGAGTAAGGAAAAGGCGATGAGGGGTTGTTCTGATGGTGATCAGCTCTTTGCTTCAGCCCTATAACCAGCAGTGACGTTTGGAGAACTCGACTCTTGACCGTAAGCAAATCATTTGTATTCTGTACTACTTCTAGGCATATTCGATTAACGTGATGCATATCAGCCATGGTCAAGTATCAGCAACGGCCGGTGGTCCTGTCCAAGATCAACTAAACGACAATGAGGAGCGAAGCTCCGCAGCTTGGCTCCAGGCATCCATTTTCCCTATGAGAGTAGGCTTGCCTCCTTGACATCGAATTATCGAAATGTCTTTTACGTCGTCGACATTGTCCTACTCTAAAAATTCAGTTGTATCGAGCAATGCCCTCGATTATCCATGCTGGCTCCCTGGCCGATGTCATCAGCCTTGCAGACAATCCACCTCAGGAACACCAGAATCGGTTGTTACCCAACGTGCAGCAGCCATTGGTCCTTTATATTGCACGAGTACCAGGCAGTAAAGGCGGGTTCAATCTAGATGTCCAACGTCGAGTGGACAATGCTAACTAACTATCCAGATGTGTTCCTGACAACGATGAAACCTCAACGAAAAGTCGTTACGGCGCAAGACGTACAAAGCTCGCTTTACTATCTACATGTGGCTACCCCAAACGACTACAGACTTCTCCAAGATCCCAATTCTGATGAAGAGTCAGTGGGAGAGCTTCCCAATATACATCCAGCCTCGAACGATAAAGCAAGTGTTTCCCGTAAACAGTTGCCACCGAACCCCAATTCAGACCTTTGCAATCGACAGAACCTTCCACGTGCAGAAAACCTTCGTATGCAAGCTCAGTCAGGCGGCTCCAATGAAAGTGCCCAGGTTCCCATAAAGCATCTAAATCGGGGCATCAGACCTGGGCTAGGAACGCTAGATTCAGCTCCAGTACTTCCACCTCGAAAGCTTTTGGGACCTCGTTCAATGAACCAAAACCGCCTTTCGGTAGATAATATGGCTCTTCAGAATGTTCCTCAGAGACAAAATCTTGATATGAGGAGATGGTCTGAGCAGCCTGCGGGGAGACTTCCACGGTCACCACCAAGGCCGATACCAAATGACGACAAACGCAGTCATGTACCCTTGAAGGGAGATAGAGACCATTTGGCTATGAACGACACAATGAATGGGCGAAGCAATCCAAACAATTCTATACGTTCCGCAAATCATTGTTGGGAATGGGAGAAGTCATGGGAGACAAGGCTTGCTAGCGAAGCCCGCGCTGAAATGGCTGAGGTCGCATCTGCTTGGCGCAGTAGTCAGGAAACGCTTGAAGATATGACTTTTCGGTCTCGACGCGCTTCTTTATCATTGATCCGACGGTATAATGGAGCGCAGTGGAATGTGGCCAAGCTTAATGACACAGGTCAAGGACATGTTGTCGAATCTAATCCAAATTCCTGTGCCGGAACAATGATCGAGATTCTCACACCAGGCTATTCTAAACTCATGGAGGCAAAGGATTCAATCGGGGGTCAGACTTTTCCGGCAGCACCAAGGCAAGATGCTGTTTTAGCTGGAGTAGAAAATGCGAATTTTCGACGACATTTGCTCCATTCTAAAGACGTCAGAAGACCGAGAAATCCGCTCATGTCTGGCTCGAGTGAAGCAGGCTTTGCTACAGAGCAAACCAGGCCAACTCTTGAACGCGGTCGACAAAGCTGGGATAGCTTTGGAGCGTCTAATACGGAGCAGATAATGCATACACCGGCATCATCGAGAGGATACGTCATAGAGAGCCCGTGGGAAGGGGTTTGTGAATTTAGCGCAGGTGTGGCAGGGAGATCCTTCAAGTGCAAGCATACCTACATTTCAAAAGATCCAGAATTTCGACCTGGGAGGTTCTCGGCTCCTGTCAGTGAGCTACGTTTTGATCTCCCAAGTTCAAAAGCGCTTGGAACCCCAACCACGAAGGGTACTGGTTCTGGCGCTCTCCAAAGCGGCAAACGGTCTTCTCTGTTCTTACGATCCCATCATCGGCAAACTTCGTCCCTTGAAATTGATGGGGCCAACGGAAACCAGACTTTTGGCGCAAAGTTCGAGCCTGAAGACCGCCTCGATCTTTCGCTAGGCCAAGAGCATGCAGGAGGTGGTTTTGGCGGCAAGCAAGCGAAGTTGGGCAAGTTAATTGTGGAAGTGGAGGGTTTGCAGATGCTCGATTTGGTTGTCGCTGCTAACATGGCATTATGGTGGAAAGTCTATGAGAAAACCACGTGAATTCACCAACGGTCGATGCTACAAATCTTGGGGCATTCTTACTGGCCGCCTCGATGCTTCGCCTGGAGCGCTGTGTTGTCAAAAGACCATCCGCTTTATTGGGCCGCAATGCTTGGCATTCACTTTCCCTATCGAGCCTATTGAGCCCATGGCAAGAATTTCTCACTGGGTACCTGACGCTAATTCAAACGACTCAGGAACGTGCATCAATAATGATGGAAAGGAAACCGCAAGTTCACGCTTCTGCGCCGCTGGTTTTGGGCGTGAAGCATTCTGAAGGTCTTGTGGTTGCTCTTTGCGGTGTGACAACTGAGCCGCGCCGGCATAAGGCCATAAACCAAACTCACCGTTGCTCCACTTCTCTTCAAGATCACTCCTCTACCTCCGGATTTGTTCTCACCATCATCCACAAGCCACATCGGCCTCCATCATGCAACTCAAATTTCATCCGTCAATAACGAGTACATTCCTACTCACTTCCTTGGCTATGCCGTACCTTACAAGCTCAGCACCAACAAACAGAACGTCGCCGACCACGAACCCCATACTCGCTGTGTCACCAATTGATCTGGCTGCTGATCAATGCCCAACGCCACCGACAGAGTTCTTGCCATACAGTCCGCCTCCGGGATACTCTCCAAGTCCCGGCTGTGCACCAGCAAGTCAAGGCACCCAGCCTAGCGAAGGCAATACACCAGCGGGATATTATGGAGGCTCAGGGTCCGATTCAGGATCGGGATCGAGCTCGCAAACAACAAGTTCAGCACGCAGCCTTAAAGGAATGAATCCGATTGCGAAGATTTTGGGTTGCTTTCTTCCCTCTCGTAAGACAAGAAGAGGCGTGATTCCTCAGTCTGAAGAAATCACAATTAGTATGACGAACTTGGAAGAAATGGACTGGGTGTTTGATGGAATGCAAATGTTCGGTGGGGCTGCTGGAGAACACAGGGCCTGAGAATGAATTGTACTTACCAAAGGAGCGATGAAGGCGAGGGAAATTCGGAATCAGGCTCAACAGCAAAGGCGAGAACCAGAGTAAACGTCACACATAAACGGTTCTCATCACACTGCATTCCTAAAAATTGGCGCTATCATGAACGAAACTGCCTATCTATCTGCGGATTTCAAATAGCGAGAGCAGCTTTCAGGCTCATCGTCTCCTCTTGACCCAGACATTCAAAATAATCCATAATAATTTGGAAACTTTCCAACTCTCACATAGACTAGTCCATGTCCGTCCTCTTAGGTATTAACCAATCGTTTCCTTCTCTCCAAATTTCGAAGAGACAGGAGCAAGGGATCAGCACTAGGCACCCCTTTATGCCAGTAATCCCCCGTAGCCCCCGTAGTTGGACAGTACTGCGCCGGGGTTCCCCGTCCTCATCTTGAGCTCTAACCTGAGTTCATGTCAAACGGTGTAACAACGTTCGTCTCTGTGGGCTTTGATGCCCTCGGTCGGCTAGTAGTTCAAAGGAAGGCTCCACAAATGCATCTTTCGATGGCCGAAGGATTCGAACTCATTCCTGGAGCCACACAGCCTGGTTGCTCTATGATGTCCTTGACCATTGGTAGCTCGTCGAAGTGCTACAATCTTTGCCAAGAGGAAAGCAGATTGGCGTTGCACGACACCGGTCAAGGCTCGGACGAATTGAGATTGATGGCAAAAAAACCAAGACATTGTAGGTCCGGAGGAAGGACGATTGTCGAAATCAAATTGTGCGCCATCTATAGGTATTCGTAAAAGTCATGCGGCGTTTGGGAAAGGAAGAATACGATTCCATCAGAGTACGTTCCCAGGTACGCATGTCGCGGGGCAGAACGTATCAAGTAAACACCAAAAATAAAAAATTCAACAGTAACGGCGCTCCGGCATTGAGAAATATGGCATTGGTTGCATCTGACGAAATATATCATGATAAACGCGTTTGAAGGAGTAGAATTAGAGCGAGCTTTCTGAGAAGGAAAGTCATTTCTTGAAGCCTGAGAAGAGGCAGCATGGCATCAACATCAGGCAAGGCCATGTGCGCCACTGTAATCTATTCAATGGATGGAATTTACCATCACGTTCACCCAGAGGCTGTTTAATCATGACCAATCAAAACCACAAATGCAAATTTCAATTCTTCTCCAAGTTCTATCATACTAGATGAGCTGACACAGCTGAAGTATGCCAGGAACCTCTTCAAACACCGTTGAAACGCCTCGCTCTCAGGAGACCGTACCGATTCCATCTAGTGATGCATTTTGACGCCAAGCGAATGCTATGGACCCTCTAGCAGATTGCCTCATCCCATATATGCCCCAAAAGCGAATCCGGGTATCTTAAGCGAGTGTTCTATACACAAAGAAGCGAGTGACCAGCAGTCGGATGGCAATCCTCAGCCTTTACACAGAAAGGCAGCAGTTTGGGCGCTGCCCACTGGATTATGTATTACATTAGATCGGGTCCGTTGTATCCAAGGACCAGCTCCTGGGTTTGTACAAAGTAGTAAGTGTAAACGCGGTATCATCGACAGCGGATGAAAACGCTCTCTCTAGAATTCCATTGTCGTAACCATTAGTCGTTAGAGGATGAATCTCGACAGTGTGACAGTGTCGAAAGTATTTTAAATTTATTGAGTCAGTGGGATTTATCTTTGAGCTTCGGTATCCGAATGAGAAGCCAGCGTCTCTCCCTCCCAGGCATTGGTCTCGTCGATTGGACTCCTCGAACCAGAAGAGACCGACGATGAAGACCCAATGGTCCATTCTTCAGCGTCTTCTGGACTTGGGTCTATCGCAGCTAACGCATAGCCTTTCTCTGATGGGTCTTCGCCAACATCCGCATAGTCATAATCCCAACGGAACATCTTGTCTGGCTGTTGGCGCGGCAAAAATTTCGACTTGACGATGAAGAAAATGACTCCGGAAAGTAGGCTGCCTCCTACCAGATCCACTGCGTAGTGGTGGGAGAGGTACATTGTCGCCCACCACAGCCAGAGTGTATATACCACGAAAAGAGGTGTAAGGCGAGGGAACACATGGCTCATGAATAGAGCTTCCATCACTGCGCTGCCAGCATGGAGTGAGGGAAAAGCTCCAAAAACCATGGGAGATCCGGTAAATCCAGGAGTGTAGAGGGCGATCCCAAACAGCTTGTCAATAGCTGCTAAGCCTGCTGGCGATCCTTTGATCGAATAATTGGCGGGCACAAGTCCATACATGTTCTCATACCAAGGTGGTGAACATGGAAACGTCAGTTGTATCGCCACACCAACCAAATTCATCCAGCCAAAGCTCCTTGCGAACATTGGGACTGTCCCTGGAGCGGCGAAGACGAACATGATGGCAGAGCAAACCACAGGCGCTCCAAAATGAATTATGCCATAAGGCAGCCATGCCATCACACTGAGGAAGGTACTTTTGTGGGCGGACAGTATGTTGCTGAGATTCGCACCGTAGAATATGTTTTCGAGCGAGGGAAGGATGCGGACCCATATCGGAGGGCGCCATGTGCTTGGGATGAATCTGATTTCCAGTCGTATTAGCTATGGAGACAAGAAAGTACTGTTCGTTCAATCGCTGATGCGCTTCTAAGTACCCGCCCTGCCGACAGCAGAGCGGAGGGGAGGGGGCGCAAGTATGGGGCATCTTACCCGCAAGCGTAGAAAAATATCAACCACATCCATATCGCAAGGGAAGGAAGCAGGAATTGTCGGGTAACAGGAAGAATAAGGGCGGTGATAATGATGGTCGATATGGCAGTCTTGACCAGAGGACCGGGCGAAGGTATTATACACAGAGAAAAGATGCCCAAAATCAAGAGTATCAGATATTGCCCATCATAGTAGGACCATTCATGCTCCGCCAAAGAGCGTAGAGTATCGCGGGGATTGTACGAGGTCTGGAGGTGAGTGAAGTTGTTGGATGGCGATTGCCTGCTCCGTATCTTTGACCGCAACCTTCGCCGCAACCGATGTGGGATTGGAATTGGGATTGAGATTGGCCATGAGAAGCCCAGCCTTGCTATAGAATATGTTTGCTGAGGATCACTCCGCGAAGCGAATATGGACTTCCTCATGTTTGTGCCCGCCGCAGCAAAGCCTCTGAAGAGGTACAGCTCTTCCTCCTGGTTGATTTCGCCGTCGTGAATCTCTAGTGAAAGATTGAGGGAAGCGCTGGGGGTTTGAAGGCGCTGACTGTGATGACGGAGGTGAAGAGGTGTCGCAGGTAGGCAGTTAGGAAGGTGTAAAAGGGGGTATGTCTGTGTCGGGGCAGCGACAGAGCAGTCAGTTGAGTATGGATCAAATCGCGGAGGCTCTGTTCTTCGCAAGCCGAAATCGTCGGATGGCACTTTGCGGGGAATGAGAATGCGTCAAGCGGCGAATTTCGAATTTTCTTGTGACACCAGCGGAGGAGACGAATATGGATGCCAGTGGGCTTTCTGTCTCAGAGGAGAAGTGTTTCCGCCGTAGTTGTCACTGATGTGGTGAGCCGTCCACTTCGAATTTGCGAGGCAATTTCACTTCCCCCGTCATCAGTCATCAAACCGGCGGGAAGAGGCTTGGCATCATCGCCCACTCACGAATCAAAGCGCGACCTTCCACCTGGCTAATCTTTCGTCACCTCCGCGGCTCTCCGTAGCTCGCGTGACTAAACCCCAACTCATAGTACAAGTAGCTGTGTTAGTATATAATATTATCCTTCGATGGCAGAAGAGGCAGCGGAAGCAGGCATCGATCCTCCCTCTTTGTGCCTGCATGGCTCACCAGCTGCCGCATGTCCAACAGGAAGCGGACAACATGGCTGAGCCCCGACGAAACGTAGGTGCTTCAGCCGCCAACATGAGGCCCTTGCAAATCCATTAAGGCTGGGGTCCTAGCGAGCTAGGTAACAACGTGAGCAAAGTGGTGCGACTTTCTTTCTGGATGGGCCGGGGCCTCTCTCCACACATCGAGAGGCTTCTGTACTCTTGCTCAGATGGCAGAGGTAGTGGTATTTGCTGCATGTAAATAAGTACTCGGTGGGGAGGACATGGCTCTCCACTTCTGCCCCATCTTCATCACGGTCAACGTCGTCAGCACACTATTGCAAGATGCGAATGGTTGGGGTTAAAGTAATTTCTGCTCTTCTACCTGCTATCTACCGCTACAGACAGGCCACAGGCTTAAGGCCCGAAGTCATTGAGCGCCCCCTCTATGTCCAGGTTCAGATAATGTTCGAAGCTCCCATCATTCATATCTAAAGATGCGTCGGCCTTCTCGAGCGGAGGTGGCCAGTCAAATTCATCCTGGCTGAAGAGATCATCGCTAGACTCAAGTGGAGTTGTCAATGGTTGTGATAGATTGGCGTCGTACTCGTTTGCTTGAGGCGCCGCCGGTGAAGAGGAGGAGAGGTCAAGCTCGGGTGGGCTGCTGGCCTGCTCGGGTGGACTGTCGAACTGCTCGGGGCTGGGATACGCAGAGGTCGATGAGTCAGAGACCGAAGATGCGTGTTTGCCAGGGGACCTCTTTTCCAATTTCTCCAATGCGCGCTGGCGAGTTGCAGCAGACTTCTCTTGTCTATCTTCTGCATCAGGTCGAGTCTTCTTAGGTCTCCCACGCTTGATGACCTTCTTTGGGGTACCCTCGAAGGCCCCAAAGCACATTCCACGTTGTCTATGTCTTGTCAAAGCGTCGTGTCGAGCGAAACCTTTGCCACATGGACAGGGATAAGATCGGACACCGCTGTGGATATTGGCATGCCGCTTCAAGTCGTGTTGGCGAACAAACCTCTTGTTGCAATCTCTGCAGCGGAACTGCCGGTCGTCAAGGTGAGTCTGCACATGAGACTTGATGTTTTCTTTCCGCCCAAATTTCTTCCCACAACCTGGATATAAGCATGTCCACTTATTGTCAGCATCGGGATAGGATATGAAGGCAGCAATCTCGTCGCAGGTCACACCAGTGTCCTCGATGCATTCATTCAGATCGTCTATTTGTGACATTGATTGGGACCTTGGGTGTAGATCTTGCTTGGCTGGCGAGGAGTAAGACTCGAGATCCATGGTGCTCTGAGAGGCAGGCAAGCTTGACAAGTCCGACGCGAGGAGATGGTTGCGAATGCTCTCATTCTGGGGTTCAAACAAAGACATGTGCGTAATCTCAGGAGAGGATTGGAACGAAGACATGGTCGAAGAAACCGCGTTCGACATGGGTGAGTAGTTCGAAGCATTGTATCCACCTTCCCAGAGAGGCATGTCCATCTTCAGACTTGACATATTTAGTATGTTTGACTGTGGGAAGGTTGCTAGATCGACCGAGTTGCTGGGCTCTAGTGGTGCGGTATTCGGCGGTGATGGGATATCAGGACTCATTGCGTGCTGTCTCATCGCTGTGAAATTGTCTTGGCATGAAGTACCGCGCTGCATCGCATGAGAAGCTGTGATGGTGAGATTTGGATCCCTACGTGTGGGAGAAGAGTCTGCGGTGCGACTATGGGAGAACCTCTTGATATTTGTATTCTGTGAGTACGGAGTTGTTGCAGGCGTCATGGGAAAGTAACCTGCACCGATGTCAGCAATGGCATTAGTAAAGCCGGCGCTGAGGCTTCTACTTACTCGTCCTCATCTGGCTCGGAGGCGTGCAGGGCACCTGGGCTCCCTCTCTGCTAGTAGGTCGTGAGCCCGATGTGGATCCTATGCTCTGGGGCATTGCTTTCATTTTCATTATTCCATTAGGTTGGATATTTCCTATGTTTCCGTCAAGTCCATTTCCGAAGCCGTCAAGGTTTCCAGCGGATGCGGTCGAGTCGAGTCGAAGAAAATCCATTGTGTTTAAATTATATGCTTCTTGTAACGAGTGTGGCATTTGGTTGTCGAATTCCATTATTGGTGTGGTGAGGTAATTTTGGCTGAAGGCTCCAGTGCCATGTGCCGGACATGGCATTTCCTTCAGAGTCTGGGCGTGATATGAATGCTCGTACATTTCTTGTTGATCGAAGCCCGGTCGATCCATCAATTGCGGCTGCGTTTCTCGCATAGTTGCTGTTTGGGTTAGTTGCTGTCCAAGGGTGTATTCAACGCTAGTGGGCATGTCGTTCTGCTGAGGAAGAACAAAACTTTGGTGAGTATATGCCAGCTGGTCTGAGCTTAGACCACGCCGGTGGGCCACGGGAGAGATGTTCTTCGGGTTGTCGAATTTGGTGGGCGTCGAATTGTGTCGGTGATGTCGTCCTGGGAATGCGGTAGAATTTTGTGACAGCATTGCTATGAAAGTGGAGTCCGAAGGAGGCTTTGTCGAAGAAATAAGCAGCTTTTCTTCGCGGATCGAGACTGCGGATGATATGTCAGGGTTGTCAATTAACGACCGAATGTAGTGGGTTCTTGCCTCACGCAGCGCAGGCCGTTTGGCCGGGCAAGACTCAATTACCTTGAGTTGTGCCCAAACCAAAGGGTGGCAGCGATGATGATGTGCGTGTTCAATGGTACAAGTGGAGATTCACTCTCAGGCAGGCGCTATAATGGAAGCTCCTGAAGTGTTGTCCGAGTTATACTCTTGAAAAGTGGATTTTGTTTCTCAGCAGAGAGGTTTGCGATGATATGGAGATGTTAAAGCTATTGCGAGCACAGCTCGCAAGGTGGGGAGAGATGCAGTGTGGTAGTGTGGTAGTGTGGTAGTGTGGGTAGAGTTGTGGGACTGAATTGACTTGATGAAATCCCGAGCTCCAACTGAACACTGCCAAGCAAACAGTAGTGACAGGGCAACGGACCTCTCTTGGATTACCGAAAAGGAAACTTAGCCGAATTACCAACCTCCTCTAAAAATGACAGGCGCGTGATTGGGTAGAGCGGCAGCCAGCGGCAACTAGCTTAGGCTCTCTTAGCGAGAACACAGAAGACAATCGATTCTTTGCGCTCCTCCCCTGCTGATCAAGAGTCTCTGCTGACGGTTGAGGACGACAATATTGTTGAGGTGAGGGTGCGATGGCTTTCGTGCCCCCTTCATCTTGAGCGTATTTACCATCTAACACTGAGACTGCAGGCCATCATGCAGATCTTCGTCAAGACCCTCACGGGTAAGACCATCACCCTCGAGGTCGAATCTTCCGACACCATCGACAATGTCAAGGCGAAGATTCAAGGTATACTCACGAACTCTACGTCTTCCTTTGCGGGACCTGCTGACACTGTGTAAAAGATAAGGAAGGCATTCCACCAGACCAGCAACGCCTGATCTTCGCCGGCAAGCAACTTGAAGACGGCCGCACCCTCTCTGATTACAACATTCAAAAAGAGTCTACTCTTCATCTCGTCTTACGCCTACGTGGTGGAGCTAAGAAGAGAAAGAAGAAGGTGTACACCACTCCTAAGAAGATCAAGCATAAGCGTAAGAAGACCAAGTTGGCTGTTCTCAAGTACTACAAGGTGGACGGCGATGGCAAGATCGAGCGCTTGAGACGGGAGTGCCCTACCGCGGAGGTATGTGATGGACCAGATTGACGATGATTATGCGAAGCTAACAGATATTATAGTGTGGTGCGGGTGTCTTCATGGCTGCTATGCACAATCGCCAGTACTGCGGCAAATGCCATCTGACATATGTATTCGATGATACCGCAGGCAAAAAGTAAAGGAGGAACTCGGCGGGAAATCCCGTATCTAGAAATCAGCAAAGCTCTTGTAAATCGGTGATTGACAAGGTAGAATACCAGATCCGGTTTTCCAATATGTTCGCGTGCGCGAAATTGCCCGATGTTCTAGTATAACCCATGCCTACCACGAACGATGAAGCCATATCTACTCTGACCATCTCTCGGTTGGGATTCTTGCCGCTTCTCTCTTAAGACCTGGGCTGTGGTTTTCTGTATTCACGCTGCCATCTTCGGGCCAGAGAAGGAACTGTCAATACAGTAGACTAGAGGCGTTGCAACGGCCAATTTCCAGCAAATTGAAATCTTACAAACCTCACGAAAGTGCTTTAGGAGGAAAACGAGATTGTCGTATCGTGCCATCTCTTGAAAGCCTGATATACTTGAAGGTATTCAGAGCCGTCCATTCTCCATTCCAATCACGCAGTATTCTCAAGTTCGCTTCATCTTGCATGTGCGGTATCCAAAAACCGGAATCATACTCTCGGGCTTCTGTAAGCATGGATTGCTTTAGTAGATCTTCACGAGTGCTCGAGGGTCGCCCCGGTCTTCGTTCCGTTCTCAGCTGGGTAAGTTCTTCATCATGCCGTTGAAGATATCTGAAAAGTGTCAGAGGAACGTATCACTGAGCGTAAGCATTACCTTTGCACGAGTTCATGAGTCTTTCCCATTTCAATGCAGCCTTCAACGGCTTTTGCTGCTCCCTGAAAGAACGCTATTCTTTGCACTACAGCCGGTCAGCATGACCGACTTTCCTGCATGTAACTGCCATACTATGAGGCCGATTGGCCCTTGCCCTGGCTGCTGCAAATCTTTCCAATTTTTCCGACCTTGCGCCCGCCCGTCGTAGTTTCTGAGCGTCTCTGCTGTTCTCATTCAAGCTATTAGATGAATTTCCACGCTTTTTGGCAACTTTTTTTTGGACCTTGGACAGTTTCGGCATTTTGAGGAAACCGCAGGTCTGAATGCTGTAGAGTGGGCTGGCCTGTTCCAGGTCGAACAATTTTGGTGGGGCACGGCAAAAATCTCTCTCCGTCTCCCGAAAAGCTTCGAGGCGCGAAGACGCGTTCGGGGCAAGCTATCTTTACACTTAATGTACACCACTTTACGAACGCTACAGCCTTGTTTCATGAGCGAATCATCAGGCTGTCAACTACTTTCCATGATTTGTTGATTTCATTTGCTTTCATGATTCGCTTTACATTGCAGAGGAACGGGCACTTCTGCGCCCAAATGGGTCGAGTAAACAGAGCGGAACCTGGGCAGCGCTACCGCTGATTGCACATGGATCGGAGTCGATATGGGCATAACTGGTAAGTCTAAGATCGGAGTCGATAGCTAACATTCCTAACGCATTGCAGGTTTGCTTCCGCTCCTCAAATCAATACAAAAACCCTGCAATCTTAAGAAATTCGCTGGCCAAACGATTGGTGTCGATGCGTACGGATGGCTACACAGAGGGACAGTAGCTTGTGCCATTGACCTTGCTTTAGGCAAGCCGACTACCAAGTCAGGCCGCCAATTGACCTGGGATCCATCAGCGCTGACTGTTGGATAGATATGTCGACTTCTCTATGCACCGAGTACGGATGCTAATTCACTTTGGGGTGATACCGTACATCGTTTTCGATGGCGACTATTTACCAAGTAAAGCAGCAACGGAAGTCGAGAGGGCCAAGAAGCGTGAAGAGAGCAAGAGAAAGGGATTGGAACTCTACCGATTAAATAAACCATCCCAGGCCCACCTCGAACTGCAAAAAGCAGTCGACGTGACCCCAGAGATGGCGAGACGATTCATAGACGAGCTTAAGAAAATTGGTGTGCAGTACATTGTATCACCTTACGAAGCAGATGCTCAACTAGCCTATCTTGAGAGGAAAGGCGTAATTCAGGGCATGATTTCTGAAGACTCAGACCTCCTTGTGTTTGGTGCTAAGCGACTCCTCACAAAACTTGATCAGTATGGTGATTGTGTCGAGATCAATCGAGCCGATTTCACGGCCTGTCGGGAGATCAGCCTGGTTGGATGGTCCGATGCTGAGTTTCGACGTATGGCTATACTAAGCGGATGCGATTACTTAGCGAGCATTAACAGGATGGGCTTAAAGTCAGCTTATCGATATGTGCGGAAGTACCAGACGATTGAAAAAATACTCCAAATGCTAGCTTTTGACGGCCAATATCACATTCCCACAGGCTATCTTGAGAAATTCTACAAGGCTGAGCTCACTTTCCTTCACCAGCGCGTCTTTTGCCCTCTGAAGGACGATGTCGTGATGATGACCGATCTTCCCAATGAAGCACAGCCGGAAGACTTTTCCTTTATTGGCGATGAAGTGAAGAAAGATATCGCCATCGGTATCGCAAAGGGGGACCTCGATCCGATGACCAAGCAGCCTATCTATGTCAAGAATGCCATCAAATCGTCTCCAAAGACGCCATGGAATAATCCGCGCAGGAACACTTTCGACATGTGCTCCGATGTCAAAGCAAACAAGTCGATAGATGCATTCTTTACGGCGAAACGGACTCCTCTTGCTGAACTGGATCCTAATAGCTTCACGCCATCGCCAACGCAACAAAGACTCCTCCAGCAAGCCAGTCGGATCTCGTGGGAGTCAAGTCCAACCCCGACTGACCCGCCAAGCCTGCGGTCGAGCACATCGTTGCCTCTCCCTGCAGTTCGTCCTGCTGTAGCAAAAAAAGTCTCCCAGTCTTCGTCGAATCCGAGCTTAACTTCATCTGGACAGAACTCTACAAAGCGACGGAGGCTCTGCGTTGAGTCAGACGATCTTCAAGCCTTAGGGAACGCGGTCTCGCCACACGACAGACAAAGCCGCTTCTTCACCCCTGATGTAACAAACTTAGGACCCTCTAAAAAGCCCACCAAGAAGACTGGGAAAGGAAAAGACGCGGATATTACTATCTGGTCTGATGACTCAATAGAAGATGCAATGGCTGAGCTGTCAGACACACCGCAGAAGCCGATTCCTGTGGAGACTAGAGAATTGAAAGTCTTCAAAGATCAGGATCTGGAGACAACGACAGCAGCTGCTTGGACTGGACTGCGAGAAAACGATGTACCAGAGGGTGACTCCCAGTCATCGACAGCCTCCAGAGGAACAGAAGTATCGGAAAACCCAAGCAGCACACGAGCGACCAATGTCACAAGCCTAGCTCCATCCGTGGCTCGCACTTTAGATGAGCATGTCACCGCTGAGCTGAAGGCCTTGGCAGCTACCTACATCTACCAGCCAGAGACACAAGCGAGGCTGTCCCAACACCAAGAAATCGAGAATAACAAGGATCGTCCACGGGCCAATGCTACAACCCACTTTTCTTTGAAGCCTCACTTGCATCCACAGCGAAGCATGACGCCTTTACAACGACTAGGGGCTGGGGCTTTACACAGATCGAAGTCGTGCAGTAGTGTCGCCGTTAAGGGGGTCAACAACTCAAAAACAACAGAAGAGAAGGTACTCAGCGGAGTTGATATCGTTACTACCAAGCATGGATCCGCCTTACCAGCGCGTCGCACTTTAGGAACCAACGCTACAGTTATGAGAGGCAGTGAAGATGCCATCATTCCTGATTCAGATGGCAGTGCTGACGACACCTTGTCAAGCACCGAAGAGCAAGGAGGGGAGGCACTGATTGATCTTGGACGTTTTGCGTATGCTGGTTAGGGCCGAGTGAGGTCTGGTTGTATTCTTTGGTCGGTGTTGGCGAGGAGTCTCGGTTTTTGGAGGCATTCGTAAAGCATGGCATAGCACGCGGAGTTGCACGGGAGGTTGGACTTGAGAACTGGTTGTTCTATGGGTTTCTGGGCTGCACTTCAGGTCCCGACGGCAGTGATATCAATAGTAGCTCTAGAAACAAATGAGCTTGCAAGGCAACCAAATCCGACGTCACTTTGGATAAATGGTTGATATATGCAAATAAGTGATTTCGGAATTAAGACACTTTGGCCGAGTGGTTAAGGCGACAGACTTGAACAAGGCTCAGTGCGATACTGAACCTTACCCTTCTTCGATATCTGTTTCATTCGTGAGCGCAGGTTCGAACCCTGCAGGTGTCGAATTACTTTTTGGCGGTCCGATCAACATGATTTTGGATTGCTTGCAACGTGGTGCTGGTGTATGCTTGCTGGATTTGCCGCAGCCTTGCAAGTGAGGAGAAAAGATCCTCACACGCACGGCTCTCCAATGAAGGGACGAACAATCCGCGGTTCGAATTGTTAGTCCTTGGCAGTCCTGCTACACTGTATGCCCAAAACAATGACTGAGAGAATGGCGTCGTCATATGATCTATCATCAAGATCTATGACTACGATAGCAAGACGGTACCGTCGAGCACCGAGTATATGAACTTGATACTGATGAGAAGTACACTGAATCAAGGAATCTGTGATGTTGGCTGTAGCATCTGTTTTGGGACACCGAGATTCGTTCGAAGTCCGATGTCATCCCAAGAGAAGGGACGAAAACCCTTGCCACATACTCAAGATTCAAATTTTTCGTCTCAGGAGGCCGAACTTATATAGCTAGTATGATAGGTCAAAGCTACGGCTGAATCCAATCTAGCCATGTTCTGTTGTGGGAGAGCTATAAGATTGATTTGTCGAAAGAGCTTCTTACCCGCGCCACGGAAACTCTTACACAAGAGTCGTAATCAGTCTTTACGTCTTTCTAGTGCAACACTGCTTTGATGGAGACTTCCTCATGGGCATTGAAATTTTGCAGCTTTAAGCTTTCATTTTCCACTTCCCTTAGGGAATACCTTACGATGGCTGACAGGGTGTATGGAACGAGGATAAGTAAGAGATACGTGTATCCTTGTCTGACTCGACTACATGGCTAAGCCAGAATTTGGACGAGGTGTGATAATTGTGGACCTGCAAATATACGCTCAACGTCGCCGAGAAGTAGAAGAACAAAATCTCTTGAAAATACTGCAACAGATATAGCTGATTGAAGGAGCATTAAAAGCGTTTGCTAACATGTAATTTTTCTCTGAATACTCCACTAGTATTCTCTTTATCAGCACTCTGCAACTGGATAATGAACAACACATACATTCCAGGAGTTAGGCAATGTGACGGAGTTGCCCAAGAGTTGAACCATTAGTCATGAAGAGATTGTGGGAAAAACGCTGGAAAGTACAACTCTAGCTTGCTGGACAGACGCGAGCACCAAAAAAGGCTTCTTAAAGCTGGTCGGCAAAGAGCTTCCGCTAGCTGCCCATAGAATACATCAAGGAACAAGCTCCGGAACCCATTCAGAACACCTAACACCCGTTTATGAAAGCGCCGAAAACCGCAAATCTCAAGGGAACCCAAATCCTCCTGGAAATTGAAACCCACCTCCACCACCTCCAGCTTGAAACTTGAATCCTCCGCCTCCTGCGCCGCCGCCTTGCTTGAAAAAGAATTGCTGACCACCCGGACCCTGACCGAATGGACTTCCTTGGAATGGTTGGCCTTGTTGTTCTGGATTGTTGGGATCATCACCTCGATCAAATCTCGCCCTCAGCTCTGGATCTTTGAGTATTTCGTAGGCTTCGTTGACATTTGCCATCTTCTTCTCCGCCTGTTCTTTCGAAACACCCTGTGCTAATGCCTTGTCCGGATGATATTGCTTCGTCGCAGTCCGGTAGGCCTTCTTGATTGTACGATCGTCAGCGTCAGTTGCGACACCGAGGACCTTGTAGTAATCCTTTGTCTTTGAGCGCTTGAGGAGAGTGTGAGCTTTCTGGAGAAGAGACTGGACGTTTTGAGCGGATGGATGATGTTCTTTGGCGGTATTGAGGGTGGAGATCGCGGCGTCAAAGTCTTCTGCGTCGATTTGGTTATGCGCTTGTAGTACAAGGGCTGGTAGAGATAGAGGATTGAATGAAAGCGCCTCGGTGCAGTAAGGTTGAGCTTTCTTTTTGTTGTTCATCTGACCATGATGTTAGCCCACATCAATAGAAAGATGAGGAATTGCATGCTGACCTCTTGATAGAAGTCACAAGTCATCTCAACAAGGCTGCCATAGAAATCATCTGGAGAGTTCTTGTGTATGTGACCCAAGCCCTTGGCTTCCTGGACATCCTCCTTTACGTCTTGTATCAAGCCCGAATCTTCGCGGTTCCCTACTAAAAGCTTCACAGCGCTATTGAATTGTCGCTTGTCCTTGAATGATGAGACTTGCTTCAGCGTTTTACTTAGTTGCTTCTCTCGCCTGTAGAGCTTGCTACAGGCCTTCGAATCGGGGTCCGATCTTAGACACTTTTGCAGCTGCTCGATGCCCTTGTTCGTGTCCCCCATAGAATAGAACATCATCGATGATATCTGCATGTGCGGTAGTATCGATGATGGTGAAATTTGTAATACATGAGCCAGATCACTGACTCCCTCAAGCACCTCTCCCCTTTCGAACCGACACCTTGCCCTTAGTTGCCGGAGACTCAAAGCGGTGCTCGCAACCATGATTGCGGTTCCCGCATGTCCAACACATCCGTCCCAGTCCCCAGCCTTCTCCGCATCCGCAGCCAACGATGCCGCTCCCCATGCTTCTTCTAATTGCGTGTAGTCCCTACTCTCTGTCTTCTTTGCCCTCACCAAATCTTCTTTGGCAGCAGCCCAGTCTGCATTCCGACTTTTTATCTTGGCCCTCTGTAGCAGCGCGCCTTCAAAATCAGGTCGTATTGTCAGAACCTTGTCAAAGTCCGAGCTTGCTTTTTCGTTTCTGCCTAGCGAAAGATACGCAGCGCCTCGTTGGAAGATTGTAAGATAATTGGAGGAATCTCGAGCTATAGCAGCATCGAAATAGGTGAGAGCATCATTGGCATTGCCATTCGCTAGATTCGATTTGGCGGAGGAGACAAGGGAAGAGATTGGAGTGTCTGAAGGGATGTCTGAGGGCGACAAACAACGAGCAACCGGAGTGCTAAGGAGAGTAGCTAGCAAAGCTACATAGGATAGTCGTGTAATCATTGTGAGAATATAGATGTCACGGGGACACACAGGATATCTATTTCAGATGGACAAAGAAGTGGCCAAGTGTCATATCCGTTTTATGCCAAGACATTCGTTCAGCCCTATAGAATTAGAACTAGCCGCACTTGTTGTCCGCAGCCTGCTTTCTCCACATTCCTTTTCAACATGACAACCCTCTTTCCTGCGAGTCTGCATTTGAATCTTTGTTATCCTATACAGTACAGAGTGCCTCTCTTGACCAATTACACACTTTGTGAGTTGCTAGAGGTGACGTTGTTGTTCGAATTCGAGCAACTTAGTTCATGGACTCCTACACCGTCCTCTTAACCGCCGCTATACCACTAGTAAGCCTATAGACATCTTTTGCTACCGAGATCCGCCCTTCCCAGGGCTACTTTTGAGTACGGTTTCCGCTCTTACGTGAGATATACCGTTCAGTCACATTCAAATTTTTAGCTGTCTGCCACGTTCTACCGGCGCACAACGCATTCGTGCACTCACAATCATTTATTCGCATGGCTCCAATGGCTTTTCCACTCACGCCCCCTACTACCCCGGACTTCTCAGCCCAACTTCAACGCATTGATATCCTCCATCAAAAGTTGAAATATGAAGCTGCACGTACCAAGGAATATTTAGCAAAATTAAAAAGAGGGGAGGAGATTCACACGCAGATGCAGACCCAGACAGCTTCAAAGCCAAGACCCGCAGTGGAGTCCAGTGAACCTCAACAGCCAATACCAAACAGGAGTGGAGATGACTTAGAGAAGAACGAGAGAGCTTCTGAGAAGCATGCTAGAAATGGAAACTCTTCTGGCAAAGAGCCAGTGTGCTGTTGTCAGCATCACCAGTCCAAACCCCTAACTGAGAAAGAGAAGAAATTAGCAGAGGAGTATCGCAAGAAGGTTCCGCCACTCAGCTCAAGCTTCCCACCACTTCCAGCTCATGTTGATGAGCGGGAGGTTAGGGATCTCGAAAAGCGAGTTCGTGGCCTAGAGGGTAGGGTCAGGGGGTTTGAAGGACTGCCACCGGATAGAGAGATGGCTTTGCTCGAAGTCGAGAGGCTAAGACGTGAACTGGAGGGGCTGGCGAAAAGGAGAGAAGGCCTATTTGGATTGATGGATGAGAAAAGCAAGGCCGAAGTAATGAAGAACAAAGCCGACGCTACGAAACCCAATGGGAGAGTGAACGGGAGAGTCGTGGCTAAGGCCAATGGGAGGTTGAATGAAAAGAAGGGCTAGTATGGAATCAATCAGCCAAGGCATACTGGGGAGAATTGCAGGAGAGATGTCATCCTCCAAATGCGTTGTCCCATTCTCCAGCATACTGGATTGGTGTTCAGAGCATGCAGAAGCAGGTGCACAAGCATGGTCAAAAGTTGCGATCACCCCATGCTACGTCCTCCTTGGGTCGACTGGTGATTTGGCTACATCCTTCCGGCTTTCCAGACATTTTCCCTACAACATCAGATAATGCTTCTGCAAATTTTGCACTACATCACATTACGCTGAAGAATGAATGAGATCGCCATCGTACGATATGCTAAACATTCCCTGAAAATGTGTTTTGAGAGGAGAGTAGAGCTAGCTGCGCTGCTCGTTCCGTGGATCAAAATCAATCAACAGTCCTGTTTGAAACCTTTCGACTGTTCGACCTTCCCAGAATAATCTGCTTGGATTCGGAACCATGGTACGTCGAGATAGAGGCCTCCCCAAAGCACTGGATGAATTAGCTGTGTCAGTGCTAACTATGGTGGTCGTAGTGGTTGAGGTGCTCAACACGGCGTGTGCTCACACTGTTTAGCAGTAGCTTCTTCACAAAAGGCTGGAAGAGGGCTCGGAATGACGCGACGCAAAGGCGTCGAATATCGCATAGTCGAACTGGGCATCATTTTTTCCTCCAACTTTCTTCAATGCCCGCCAAGGAATTACTCTCAGCTCATCTGCCTGAGGTAGCAGATGCGTACGAGTACCTGCATAAGCAAGATCCAACACAGATTTACGATCAAGGTTACCCTACCTCACTCGCATAAGGCGAATGAATATTTAACATTGTTCTGACGTGATTCCTGTAAGAAAGGGGTATCCATGCTATCTAACTCGATATAATGCACCAAGAGAAAGCTGATGTCGTTCAACACTGGTTTGGTTGACGTCGTACCGCGGACAAGTAACATATAATCGTGTGCATATGGTTGCAGCAACGGGTTAATACCGTGCATCGTAATCATCCCTGTAGACGCCACTATCTGTGACTGCGGTATGGGCTTTCTCCCAGTTAGACATATGTTGAGCACGGGCTGCTTCGAACTCCATCTGCTGAATTCTGTGATCAGCCTGCTTTTTGGCCAGCTTCTCCAACTCGTACTTTTTGCCCTCCTCCCAATGTCGTCCATAAAGTTTCTTGTAGATGTTGTTGGTGCCTGCTTGCATCTGTTCGGTCCATTTCTGGAGTGCCTTGACTTTCAAATCTTCAATTTGCTGGGGATCAACGTCACCCGTGGCCTTTTGAATTTTCTTCGCCACGGGATAGGATTGTTCCTCCTCTCCTTCTAGCAGACCCTCAGCCTTACGCTTCAACTGCGCGGCCCTCTTCGCGCGAATTTTGTCAGCCAGGTATCGGGCGGTATGTCCAATTGCGGAGCCCGGTTTTACTGGTGCCATTGTGTCACCGGGTGGTGCAGTCCAGAACAATACATGACCTTGCGCATCCTGCTGGAATTGGTTGCGAATCTCCTCTGGGATGGCTAGATTGGCATTCTCGGGAAGATGCCATACCTCTGTTTGACGCTGAGAATTGACGTTGACACCAGGAATTCTCTGACTTGCGGGCGGTGCATAGCGATTAAGAGGAGTGGAATAATGATTGACTTGAGATACACCGACGGAGGAGTGTTGAGACTGTGAGTAAGTATTTGAAGGCTGTTGGGTGAATTGATGAGGATGCTGGATGGGTGCGGGGGAAGCGGAGTTCTGATGATACTGCGGTAGAGCAGAGTTGTAGCCCTGGGCATGGTTATTGTGAGATGGAGTGGCTCCAGTGGTGGACGACTGATTAAACGAGCCTCCCATGATGGCATCGCCCTGGCTATCTCTGCGATAATTAGGCGTGTCATAGTTGGATGCATTGTTGGATGCTTTGGTTGGCACAGGAGCTGTTTGTGGAGGTGGCGATGGTGTTGGCTCTGGAGGAGGGGATTGCTGCATTTTCTGTCAGTATTAATTGGAATGGGAAGGAGTGAATTCCGGAGACTCACATTTTCATCCCTCGGCCCTTTGTACACCGCTCCTACAACGGGTGGGGCATTGTCAGCTCCCCAGCGGGGCTTTGGTAGCTCGTCTGCCTCCTTTGCATCTTCTTTGAGTAAGTGCAAGATTGGACTCGGTACTTTCTTAACTTTCTTGATACCATCGAAAAGGTCCATTTCATAGTCTTTGTCGCGAACCTCGTCAGGCAAGCAACTAGCCCAAGTTTTGATCTTGTTGAGCTTGTGCTTCTCTTCGTTGTACCTCGAATCGCACACGTAAACTTCTTTGTCCGCGCTTAGGCCTCGCGGTCGGCCCCGGCTATACCTCGTGGTAAACATCACAAAGCATCGATCCATAATTTCATCGATGCGATGGTCCCGATACTGCCCTGTCTTGACAACTTCATTAGGGAAGAAGTGTTTTTCATACTGATGGACGGTCTGCTCTGGTCTATAGTACCAGCAGGTGTTGATCCATTTCTCACCATCCGTGTCCTGCCATGTACGGTAGATCTGGGCTACGATGGGTTTGGTCACATCATTTGGGTTTTGTATGTGAATCCAATCTCCGACCTTCCATAGCTCACCATTGTGCAAAATGCCACCGGGTAGGGGTATTCGCCCTTCTTCTGTGGCGTATTCGGCGTCAGGCTTCTGCTTTTCTGCGTCGGCAAGTTTGTGCGCTTCAGCCTAATTGGGTCAGTCATGATACCAAATCTGCGGACTCTAGACCTAGAGAGCTGACCTGTAGATACACTGCGTCTTTATAGATTTGGCTTTCATCTGTGTTATAGCTTTTGGCGTTATTGAACATGACGTCGATATCTCGCATGAAGTGATCAACAGACTGATATTTCTTTCGCTTTTGCTTTCTCTGCAGAAGGTTAGACGACGCTTTCGCGCCAGCATTTAAACATGCCGCCATTGGGTCTTGTGCTAAACGTACCTTGATCTGCTCAATCGCCATCGGCTCTTTGATCTCAATGTAATATTCTGGCATAATGGTCTTATCCGGCAACTTTTCGAATTGGTGAATCAAGATCTGGCCAAGACTGTTCTTATATTTGCGTGTCGATTTAAGGACATTCTTGATTCTAGATTCCATAGGAGTGTCTACACGAGGTGGCCGACCTCTACGCTTCCTGGGATCCGCATCATTGCCCTTTTGTCCGCTTTCGTCTTTTGCACCGCCCTCACGCTTCGTGATGGCTGCTGTAGAGCGCGGGCCCCGCTTACGCTTTCGCTTTCCTCCTTCCTCGTCCGAGTCGTCATCATCGTCGTCGTCGTCTTCATCTTCGTCGTCTTCCTCATCCTCCTCCTCCTCGAATGGAAGTGGATTTTCGACAGGCGGTAGTTCACCAAGGTCTGGTAACGCGGCGACTTCGTGTGAGATGATGGCCTGATCAGCGAGAGCTTTGAATTCTTTCTCGAAAATCCCCTTAATGGTCACAGCATCTTGATATGCTCCTGCATCAGGCCTGTTGTATGTCTGAGCATTGTGTGAAATCAAGGCAGCCTCCCTGACGAATCCCGCAAAGTCCTTATATTCTTTCGTGGTGTACTTTTGCTTGAGTGTACTCAGGGCGACGGGCTCTTTGATCACATCATAATAATCGGGGACCATGCGCTTATTGACTTTGCGGTGGAAGAGTTTCGATGGGTCATGACCACTGGAAGTGTTAGCATTTCAATAACTGTGATTCGGCGGCTGGCTTACTCTCGCTCCCGATGCGCGTAGACCTTCTCTGTGATTCTCTTCATTGCTGCCCATTGCTCTGAGGTGATACCGCCATCATTTTGTTGAATTGTCTTTGTCGGCATCTCCGTCGTCTCCATGGGAGTCGGGCTACCTGCTGATGCGGACTCGGCCATGCTGCAGTGGTAAGAGTGAGAACTCGGAGTAAGATGCTCTTCACGTCTGTTATTTGACGATCTTAATTGGATTGTTCAATTCCTCGCGCTGCTCCAGCGTAATGGTTTTTGACCCATCAGGCTGCCAAGTCCCACCAAGGTCAAGCTTGAAAGACTCTCACGAAGACTCAAAAACCCTCAAAGAGATGGTTAGACTCGTGTACTCACCCTCATCACGTTCTGTGTATCAGGTCAGCTCAGAGTTCTGTCGCTGTATAATCAAGATAATCAAGTCAGAGTCGACATATCATTCATGTTTATATCCGAATGTTAAATCCGCAACTTGCTAAAACTCGACTGCGCCCTTCGGAATTTCATCCAATTGTAACGTATACTTCTGCACTTTTCGCCATACGACTTTGTGGATGAGGCTCAGGATTAGAGGTCCCGCAGGGCAGGCTACAATCAATCTATCGGAGGCAGCCACGGTCGGGGATTTACGAACCCGGATTACAGAAGAGACATCCATTACAGATTTGGAGATCAAATATGGATATCCGCCAAAGCCGTTGTTGCTCGAGGACTATGACTCCGCTGGAAAGCTGTCAAACATAGGAATCAAGCTCGACGGCGAGCAGCTGATTGTGAGCACCAGCGCCAACGTTTCGAAAAACGATGCTTCGTCCGTTCACAAAGACTCGACTGCGCCAAGTTTGGTGACTAACTACCCTCATTCGAATGGAGCAGTACCATCCTCCACCACCGCCACTACTGGTGGGCCATTCTCTTTTTCTTTCGCCAACTTCGGTACCGCCCCTCCACCTTCAGCTCAGAAACTTCCTAAACCTTTATCCCTCAGCCGTAAAGCCGCCTTGTCCAACATGGATGCACCCGAGGTGCCCCTCCCAACGCACTCATCCACCTTGATCCTTCGTATAATGCCCGACGACAACTCCTGCCTCTTCAGAGCCTTCTCGACCGCCTTCTTCGGCACTGGTATAGACTCCATGCACGAATTGCGCTCTATAATCGCCCAGCACATCCAGTCTCACCCAGATACATACAGCGCAGTAGTGTTAGAGAAACAGCCCGACGACTATTGCCGGTGGATACAGACGGAGGATGCGTGGGGTGGCGCAATTGAACTAGACATCCTGAGCAGGCATTTCGAAGTGGAAATATGCTCAATAGATGTGCAGACTCTGCGGACAGATCGCTTCAATGAGGGGAAACCAACGCAATGCATCCTAGTTTATTCAGGGATTCACTATGATACGATTGCTTTGAGTCCATCGGATCCCCCTCATGAGCATGCCTATGCGCCCCCAGACTTTGACACTAAGATCTACGATGCGGCGGACTTAGGTGTGCTTCAAGGGGCTGTTGAGTTATGTAAAATCTTGCAGGGAAAGCATTACTTCACGGACACCGCCGCATTCGGCATAAAGTGTAACGTATGTGGCAAAGCCTGTATTGGCGAGCAGGGGGCAACAGAGCATGCGAAGGAGACCGGGCACTATGATTTCGGAGAGGCGGGATGATCGAAGATACATGGTTGAATCATGGATCGTAACCCCCAACAAAAAATCGCTGGTGATGCAACGTCTGTCGATGAAATCTGTACATACAATGCCTGTGTTCATAGCCCAAATTCTTCCCATGGGAAGGACGATAGCTGCCTGCCAGCGCCGTTCACCATCTCTACCCCTGAAAATGCAATACTCATCATCAAGCCTTGACATGTTTCTTTTCTTTCGTCTCTTCCTTGTGTTTTTTCTTCTTTCTTTCGCCACCGTCCTCCTCCACCTCGCGACTCTGTCTACGCCGCTTCTTCTCTTCTCCTTTCTCCTTTTTGTCGTTCTTCTGCTTATCCCGCTTTTGTATGGCTCTTGGCGCTACATCTGCCATATCTTGATCACTATCTACACCTGCCGTAGGGTCCGCCACATCGACGTCTCCGAGGACTTTGTCCATTGCACTCCGCTGCAACAACGATTAGTCTAACATTCGGTAGAGAGACAGATGACGCAGAATGAACGCAATATGCCTTAATTTCTTACCATGGCCATTTCGTTCTTTGTTGGGGCGGCTCCTGAATCATAGAACTTCAGCCTCTCTTCAACCTGGCTCTTGAGAGCTTCGCCGAATCTTGTCGTGGGTTGTTCGGAAAAGTTGTCTATCCTCGACGCAATAGAGCATTTGTTGGCCAAGAAGCGCGATATTCTTCCTTTGTTTTTAAGACCAGCCCTTCCGATGAACGACGAATGGTATATCAAGCCATACTTAGGTGTGTTACCTTTAGTCTTCAAGGCCCGAAATAGCGCTTTTTCTGCACCTAGTATCTGCACCGTTGAAGCTGGATACTTGGACAGAGAAGTCAAGCTGCCGGCGTGTGAGATTAGGCGCGCTCCAACAACTTCCCCAATCAATGCTCCCAGATTTGGCGCTACCACACCCATCTTGGCCACTAGGTATTCGTAGAGGGTCTTTCTATAGTTGGCCAAGCTCACCACTTTCGATGCAAAGGTTGTCACATTCGCCATGTCTGATTCAGATATCTTCTGGCCCATGCTCACTCTTGCTACGTCAATGATACTCTGGGCGATATCAGCATCATCATTGACGTGTGCGGCTAGATCGTCCTTGTCATTATCTGATAATCTTTCCTTGTCACCGATCCAGAGTGCAAGCTTCGCGTATTGATGATTCTCAGATACAATCCTGATGAGCTCTGGAAAATGCCAAGAGTACCATTCTCGCACCCTCATAGAAAACATGTTGATTGCTTTGTCCAAGTGATCAAGTGTAGCAATAGCTTGAATGATGTGATTGTCATTCTATGGCCGAGTTAGCAAGATGATATAAAGCTTTTGTGACAGTCCATACCTTCTGGACACTGAACTTGACCCTGGCTCTAGAGTACGCATGACCCAATCCGAGTTGTGCGCGTTCGACATCTCCCTCTTGTAATTGCTTCAGAAGTTTATGTGCGTGTTGCCGAATGCCTCGAAGCATATCCTGCACAACTTCTGATGTTTCTCCGGTCTCACATTCAAGTCCAGGAAAAGCTCCCTTGATAGCACCAGCGAGGCCCTTGTCCGAAACCCCGAGTGTAACTCTGTTTTTCTTACCAGCCTTTGGTAGGTTGACCTCCAGCAGAGAAAGTAGGAATTCCGATGCGATACCCTCTGACACCTCATTGGCATTTTCTAGAGCTTGCGCTGCTCCAGCGAAAGGAGCGAAAGATACTAGCTTGACCATTTTTCCGAATTTGCCTAGATCCTACAATTATAAGTGAGTTCACTTTGGGTCCAATGGGGTGAGGAATTACTTGAGCTGCATCCTGAACTTCTTTCAGCCGGTTTCCGACAGTATCAGGCTGGTGGACCACTTGAAAAATTGCATAGCCGACCGAGCTCTCGTGGAGCAGGAAATCAATCGACATTGTTCATAGGAATATTGAGAGCTGAGGATCTTGATGAGGTACCTAGAACAAGAATGACGGATCGACGTAGTAGAGATCCTCCGGGCGCACCTGGTCGAAGCACACCTGGATGTTGAAATTTGACGAACCAGCTGGCGAAAATAAAGTGCTTTTCTTTGAGCTTGCTGATCCCCAAGAGCTTGCGGAGGCTTCGCTTAGATTCAATTTTTCCGACGGCGCCCCGCGCGTGCCAGGCTCGGCAAGGGTCCAGCGCGTTTTGGCCTGCCCTATGTAGAGTAGTTTTTGTTTGCAAAGCTCCAGTGCCATCACAGCTTTTGCCCTTCAAGTCACTGCAGCGCCAACGACAGTAAGAATATGTCGGCAGCGCAATTGCTCAATCCAAAGGCGGAGTCGAGGAGACGAGGTGAAGCTCTGAAGGTCAACATATCTGCTGGAGAAGGCTTACAAGATGTTCTGAAATCGAACCTGGGGCCTACTGGGACGATCAAAATGCTGGTCGACGGGGCTGGAGCAATCAAGTTGACCAAAGATGGAAATGTCTTGCTCCGGGAAATGCAAATTCAAAATCCTACTGCCGTGATGATTGCCAGAGCAGCGACCGCGCAAGATGATATTACAGGCGATGGCACAACCTCAGTGGTCCTCATGGTGGGAGAGTTGTTAAAACAAGCGGATAGGTATATAACGGAAGGCCTGCACCCCCGAATCATCGTCGATGGCTACGAGATTGCAAAAGACGAGACTCTGAAGGTAGGGGAAGCCAATTCCACGAAGGAGGATGCGCTGAACCACTCTTACCCCAGTTCCTGGACACTTTCAAACTAGAGAAAGAAGTCGACAGAGAGCTTCTCCTTTCTGTCGCCCGCACATCACTAGCGACCAAGCTGAACAGTACGCTTGCCGAAAAGCTTACTCCAGATATTGTCGACGCAGTACTATCTATTTACCACCCCCCTGCAAAACCGGACCTCTTCATGGTGGAGATCATGAAGATGCAGCATAGGACTGCCTCAGATACATCGCTTATCCGTGGGCTGGCACTCGATCATGGAGCTCGACATCCTGACATGCCGAAGCGTGTAGAAAATGCATTCATCCTTACGCTGAACGTCAGTCTGGAGTACGAGAAATCAGAAGTAAATTCTGGCTTCTACTACTCGAGCGCCGATCAACGTGAGAAGCTTGTTGAGAGTGAGAGGAGATTCGTAGACGATAAGCTTCGCAAGATTGTTGAACTTAAGAAGGAGGTTTGTGGTAATGATCCAAAGAAGGGTTTTGTTGTCATCAACCAAAAAGGAATCGACCCGCTAAGTCTTGACGTTCTGGTAAAAAACGGGATCTTCGCTCTTCGACGAGCGAAGAGGAGGAACATGGAGAGACTACAGCTGGTGTGTGGTGGGACTGCAATGAATAGCGTCGATGATCTAACCCCTGACGTTCTTGGCTGGGCCGGTCTTGTTTACGAACATCAGTTGGGAGAGGAGAAATACACATTCATCGTAGGTTTCTATTCGCTCGGTTCTGAGATTGAGAATGCTGAGTGGGATGCCTACAGGAAGATGTGAAGGACCCAAAATCGGTTACACTTCTGATCAAAGGCCCAAATGCACACACCATCATGCAGATTACTGATGCTGTCCGTGACGGTCTACGAAGTGTCTACAACATGATCATAGACAAGAGCGTGGTGCCTGGTGCCGGGGCTTTCCAGATATCCTGCGCTGCACACCTCTCCAGTGAGGCATTTCGGAAGCAGGTAAGGGGTAAAGCGAAATATGGAGTGTCGGCTTTCGCCGATGCCCTATTGGTGATACCGAAAACACTGGCTGCAAACTCTGGTCACGACATACAAGACAGCTGTAGGTCCGTCAGTACCAGTGTCATGGCGGCTTGCTGATGTCATACTATAGTGGCTGCACTCCAAGATGAGCAAGTTGAGGGTAATATCGTTGGGCTTAATCTGGTTACCGGGGAGCCAATGGACCCGATACAGGAAGGGGTGTATGATTCCTACCGGGTATTGAGGAATTGCATCGCATCGAGCTCTGGCATAGCGTCAAATTTGCTTCTGTGTGATGAACTTCTGAAAGCTAGACAAATGGTAAGGCGATTGCGCACCGGGTGCCAAGACTAGAGACTGACTGCCTACAGGGAAGACAACAAGGTCCTGGGCCAGGGGAAGGGGAGAGTTGAGTAAAAGCTATGGAAATATCATGATCAAAGCGCCTGCTGTCTGCCCATTACGGGTTCATTACTTCATCCTCATAAAAGCATCAGCGTCTGGGGTTTAGACTGTATATCAGCCACTATCTTGTTTCTCACAAATGGATACCCCTTAGAACATCTGAGCAAATCTAGATCTCGAGACTGCTTGTACGGCCCTAGTACGTGCTAATGTCAAGGATTTGATTTCGTTGTAGAACGGAAGGATTCCCGGAATCGGCTGTTCGTAAACATTGTCTTGCCCAAGAAGGTCCGCGAAGCTCCACCTGTGTAATCGACAAGGTTCGAGCGCAGCTGTCATCGCTATCACAAGTCTCGATTCAAGGCAAATTCCGGTGATAAGGTTGCATTGCATGTGCGCATTCGACCTTCCTGGCGATCCGCTTCTGGCGGAAGGCCAAGAGCCACCAGAGCCATGGTAGCGAATCCAAGGGAAAAAGGAGTAATCAGCTAACCTCTGTCCCTTTGCCCAACAACTGGCCTTCCAACTCTAGTCAACCACGAGTTCCTTTCCAATTGGCAGGGACAATGTGGACCGTCTGCATGAGGTAGACGTAGTTGCCCGCCCTGGAAACCTCGTGCTATCATACACACCATCTGTCGCCGTGCCTCCAAGAGGCACGAGACCAGCCTCCGCCTCTAAGATGTTTCGAATACGGCGGTACAGAGTGTTCCTTATCTTTTCAATCATTGCCATTGGAGCTTTGTACCATTTCACAAGCCTAGGCGCATTCGAAAGCGCGGGTGCAGCAAGCGTCGAAGGGTTGAAGAACTTTGGGCAAAAGGTCGAGTCTTCGGTCCCTCCACCAGCAACGAAGCCAGATGTCAAGGATGATCCGGAGCCCAAGGACCTCAATCCCCCAATAGCTAAAGCTAGTCTAGTTGACTCTGAGAGTGCAATACAGAGCCAAGTGGAGTCTAAGGGTGCAACGCAGAGTCAGGCTCCGGCCATTGTCAAGAAACCGGAGGTAGATGCTACAGAGACCCAAACTGCCAAAGCTACGATCAAAGATGAAGATGCTGTCAATCCCAAGGCGACACCAGCAGAGAAGCATGCGCCGGCTGCTGAATCTGTCTCCAAACCTTCCAATAAGACCAGCAAGCCCGATACTGGTCCAGCGGACCCTATCATTGACGGAGGGGGTGGCAGATTGGAGATCATCGCCGAGACGGGCATCCCAAAAATCCATTGGAGTCAGATGCCAGAGCATTTCCCAGTTCCTACTGAGAATTTGATACAGCTACCCACGGGCAAGCCAAAAGCGATTCCCAAGATTCAGCATGAATTTGCAGCCGAATCTGCAGAGGCCAAGACAGCTAGAGAGGAGAAACGCGACATGATAAAGAAGACATTCATGTTCTCATGGAACGGCTATAAAAAGAAGGCGTGGCTGCAGGACGAGCTGTCTCCTGTATCTGGCAAGTTTCGCAATCCGTTTTGTGCGTGGGGCGCCACTTTGGTCGATTCTTTGGACACGTTGTTCATGATGGGCCTTAAAGATGAGTTCGAAGAGGCAGTAGAGGCAGTCAAGGAAATAGACTTCACCACAAGTCCTAGGAATGATATACCACTTTTTGAGACGGTCATTCGGTATCTTGGGGGACTGGTCGCCGCTTATGACATTAGTGACGGTGCGCATAGAATTCTCTTGGACAAAGCTGTGGAGCTTGCGGACATTCTTATGGGCGCATTCGACACACCAAACCGTATGCCCATGACCTTCTACCTGTGGAAGCCCACTTTCGCCTCACAGCCCCATAGAGCAAAGACAAGAGTCGTACTAGCTGAACTGGGCTCCTTGTCAGTGGAGTTCACGAGACTCGCCCAAATAACAAAGGAGGCCAAGTATTACGATGCCATCGCTAGAATCACTAATGAGTTCGAGGACTGGCAGAACAATACTCGAATGCCAGGTCTGTGGCCCATGAAAGTCGACGCTTCTGGTTGCAAGAAGCCGGACGTATCGCCCCAGACCGTTTATGATCATTCTGCCATGAATGGGGCTGGTAATTCTAAGCCACTTGGCATACACGATAATGAAGTCGCTCAGAGTCCAAGGGTACCCAATGGTGAGACTTCGAAAAATGTTTTCGATGACGGTTTAAACAAAGGGGTCCCAAGTCACGACCAAAATGGTGAGATCATTAAAGACCCCTCACAGAAGCCAGCAGGCGTCCCAGCCGATCCGTCTATCCAGACTGCTGAAGCTCCATCTAAAGCAGCTCTGGCTGGCGCCCCGGCTGCCGCTCCAGAGGATGCTCCAGCTAAGAATTCGAAGGGAGCCCTGGGGAAACGAGACATTGACGATGGAAATGGTAGCGCTTTCCATGCCACAGCCTCGAACACGCCAGAGTGCGAGGCTCAAGGGCTAGCGTCACCACCATACACTTCGAGTGAAGAATTTGGTATCGGAGGTCAGGCTGATTCTACCTACGAGTACCTGCCGAAGGAGTACATGCTCCTTGGAGGCCTAGAAGACAAGTACCGAAGTATTTACGAAATGTCCGCTGATGTCATAACCAAAGACCTTTTGTACCGTACCATGATCCCTGATGAGAAACGACGAATCTTGCACCCTGGGTTGGTCAGAATCTCGGACAGAGCTGAAGGGCTGGACTTTAGACCAGAAGGAAGTCATCTCGGATGTTTTGCAGGGGGCATGTATGCAGTAGGTGCCAAAATCTTTGGCCGGGAGGGCGATATGAAAATTGCCAAGGAGCTTACCGATGGTTGTGTCTGGGCCTACGAAGCAACGATAACGGGAATCATGCCTGATGGGTACCTGGCCCTTCAGTGCCCTGACCCGGTCAATTGCCCGTGGAACGAGACTCTGTATCATGAAAAGCTAGACCCTTTCGGACACTTGCGAGAGCAGAATAGACTTGCACAGCAGCAGAGTCTTCTGGAAGCTAATAAGGAAAATACCATCAAGGGAAGCGAGGGAACAGCGCCTCAGGCAGATCCTTCTCAAGTGGTTCAGACTTCCGAAAAACTCGACATTCAACCGGGAGAAGCTGAGAGTATAGAAACCGGGAATCTATCCGCCCAACCAAAGGTCGAACAAGCACCGCAACAGTCGCCGGAGGTCAAGACTGTAGCGTCTGATCCCCTCGGAGCCAATAACAACATGATCAAATCACCAGATGGTGCACCAGGAGAGCCTGCCCCGCTCCCTGAGCAGAGTGCCGAGCACCCTGCTTCTCTACCAGTGGGAGGTGCCACTGCCGAACAGCCAGTATCTCCCCCCTCTGGAGGTGGAGCTGCTCCCATAAAACCCCGAGCGAAAAGACAGCTTGGGGACATCGACAACACGCCAGCTGCTGCTGACTCAGCTATGTCAGTAAAGGATACTGTCGCTGTACCAGCTACTGGATCGAATAGTAGACTAGCGGCCAACAAGACGATATCTGAACAGAGTCCAGCTAAACAAGACGGCGACGTACCTCTGTTGAAGCAGCCAAACGGGACTAGTGACGCTTTACACCCTGCACCACAAGCTCCTGCGTATACTCCCCCACCGTTACCCACGCACGAGGAATTTGTGAAAGCGAAGATAAAGGATGAGAGACTGCCACCAGGAATGACCAAAGTAACGGGATCCCGATACCTGCTCAGGTAATGATGTCCCCACCATCGGTAATTTGCAACTTGCAATCTAATTATTCGATAGGCCGGAAGCCATTGAGTCTGTATTCATCATGTATCGTGCCACTGGCGATGTGTACTGGCGCGAAAAAGGCTGGGAGATGTTTAAAGCGATTGAGAAGCATACGGCTGCTACCTACGGCGGTTCGGCCATAGGAGATGTCACGAGTGAAAACCCAACACTGATGGATGAAATGGAGTCATTTTGGCTGGCGGAGACGCTGAAGTATTTCTACCTGTTGTTCAGCGAGCCTAGCTTGGTCAGTCTGGATGATTATGTGCTGTGAGTATAGTCCTGCTTTTGACATCTTCAAACATGGCTAACATCAAGCAGGAACACGGAGGCACATCCATTCAAGAGACCTACATGAGTGATGGCGTTATCGGTACCTTGTAACATTATTGATCTGCTCGGGAATTTCCGAGGAGAAATTATTGCATTGGAGTCGTTGGATTAGGTCTGGGGCAAGGCATTGCAGGCTTCGTCCTTTCATGAAGATCTAAACATGAAACGTATTATTTCTTGTATACCGCACAAGCAGCATGGGAAATATGGAAACATTCCCGCCGACTATAGGAGAGCGTTTGTTCAGTTCATAGGCGTTCCTCTACTCTGTACCATCAGACTGAATCTTTCCCGCACTAGAAATGACTTTATCGAGCTTGTGAAACCATGACCCCTCTCCCTCCCAATCCCTAGACTAAACAGCACCTCCTTGCCTCAACTGCCGACAATGCTCAACTTGCTCCTAAGCAATGGAATTCGAGGTCGCCTACAGCTTAGACAACGAGCAGCAGTTCTGGGATGGTGTGTAAGCCAGATGCCTCCACCACCCCGCCAGCACAAATGAGACTGACGGTGACGGACCACAGAACTCCAAGAGATAGTCTCGGTGCAATGCCAGTCTCACGAACTTATCGACAACGCGTTAAGGTCGTATCTGACATTTACTACCAACTACAAGGGTCCGCCTCGTCCCACTGCACTGACATTGAGGCAACCTGGAGGACTGACGGAGACTTCCAAAGGTGAATACATACAAACGGAATATGACATCGCGCGCTGCTCATACCGGCTCCTCGAATCCTCCCTCTTCGCCGCACACAAAGAGTATGTGCGTCAGCAGATTGTCTGCAGCGTGCTGCAGGTACGATATCCTCTTGCCTGATGCACAGCGCACCACCGCCCATGGGTACTGAGATGGTCACAGGAAGAATCCCCAGATACCTTACACATAATAATATCCTTCCTTCTGTTCGACGGCCGGCACAATGAGATTACATTTGAAATGATGAATGAAGAGGGCGTGTTCCCGCGATTGCTGGAATTAATCCAGGAGAGGGTGGATGACGATGCTGGGTTGCACAGGACTCTCTTAGAGGTGCTCTATGAAATGTCACGAATACAGAGATTACGCATGGAGGATTTAAGTGAGAAGTCAAATCTAAAGACACTTGGGGAGGAGATGCTCATGGAAGACAGTATTGATTGAAGACGGATTCATTGCATACATGTTTCAAATCATCGAGGGGCTTTCGGACGACGTAAATGACCCGTATCATTACCCAGTAATACGAGTCCTGGTATGTCCTCCTCCTCCTCCTTTGGGTAGTCACGAGTCTCTCGCTGATCAATTATACAGCTCATCCTAAACGAACAATACATGGTCTCAGCACATGATCCCTCTCCGAGCCAAATCACCGCGTCTGTCTCCTCTCTAACCAATAAGGTAATCAAGATTCTCTCTACCCACGGATCCTCCTACAAGACCTTTGGCGAAAACATCATCCTCCTCCTCAATCGCGAAAGCGAAACATCGCTGCAATTACTCATACTCAAACTCCTATACCTCCTCTTCACCACACCATCGACCTACGAATATTTCTACACCAATGATCTCCATGTCCTCCTCGACATCATCCTCCGCAACCTACTTGATCTTCCACCTTCTTCAACGGCATTACGACACACCTATCTCCGCGTCCTCTACCCATTACTCGCACACACCCAATTGAAGCATCCACCACATTACAAGCAAACTGAGCTAGTCCGCCTCTTAGCAATGATGGTTGAAGACGGTAACTATCATTTCGGCGCCGTGGACGAAACCACCAAACGCCTAGTCGGTCGCTGCGGAAGGGTAGGCTGGTTGAAGCAAGAAGGGGATAGTCCAGGGAGCCCGACGAAGATGAAGCAGAGGCTGCTCAGTGTAAGTATGCCGAGCGCTATGGAAAGCAGTCTCAGCGTCGTGGAGGTGGCGGCGCAGAAATCAAAGCCGGGAGTCAAGACGCCGAGTCGGGCTGCCGATGAAAGCAAAGACGTAAAGCACGACGCTGAAGGGCCTGATATCCAAGGGGTGGGAGACGGCGGCGGTGGAGGTGGCTTGGCATCAAGTAACGATGGAGTCCGGAAGGCAATGGAAATGCCGAAGAGTCCGTTTGAAGTTGAAGGAGAAGCGTAATTTGGGGTCTGCTTGGGGTACCATTACTTACCATGTACATCAAAAGGGCTGACAATCTGTCTGTACCGGTACCATTGGCTGGCTTGAATAAGGAAACGAGAGAACTTGAACCATTCCCAGTCCCCATTAATAGCTACTAAGCCGTCCTGTTACATCGTTTGGGACCTTGCACCCACCTTTCTTCATGATCGGAGATCCAGCCATACTCGTAGGAAGATCGGGAGCATTTTGATTGGGAGCGAATAGTAATTACATTAGGCTACTACCCATGCATAGTCATGAAACTTCCACGTATGTACCAATAAATCGAAATGATGACCTGAAAACGAAAAGCGCAAACATGGATATCAGTTCATACAGAAACCGCCACCGCTGTCATAGGTCTTCGCTCGTCACAATTACACTTGTTTCCATCGTACCCATGCAAACCCAATTCTCTAAAAGGACGGATACTGACATCGGGGTACCTCTCCCAGACTCATGGAAGCCAAAGCTAACGAATGGCCTATACCTGGGGAAACTTCCCTTCCTTACGCCGGGGCATCTCCATATATGCCCCAATATTTCTCGCACCTGTGGTAAAATCCCGAGTCAGCAAGACTTTATTTGATTTGGTTCCCATAGTTTCAGGGGCATAGGAGTGATGCGAGGGTCAAGATTTGACCTTCGATGAAGTACTGGTGTACTCACCCGTGAGTCGTAGCGCTATCCTTCTTCCAACCCTCATTATACATCCCGTACAGAATGAGATTTGTACCCCCTCCAAAGGCAGCCTTGAGGCTTGATATGGCCGCAGAGTGAGCCTCCTGAGAAGCAACGGCTTTGTTGTTAGATCCACCCTGTGTCGGCCATCCACTCTCCGTCACAACAACGGGTTTCCCTCCTGCGGCTTTCGATACCTGCTGAGCCCAATCCTTGACAAAGTCACCGGCACCTTCGGCCAAAACGTTACCGTCGAAAAAAGCATGGCAGTTGATTGCACAGAAGTCGGAGGCTGTGCAAAGTGTTGGGTTGTTTTTCATCGCGATCATAGTGTCAACGGTAACAACTGGTCCGTTGTAACCAGCAGCCTTCAGAGCGGAACGAGCGCTCCCAATTGCGGCCGTGACCTGCCCAGCGGAGGCTTTCCCACTATTGACGAGCTCATTGCCTACACTGACTGTATTCACAAGGCCCCAGTTTCCATTGGTGGCAGAAGAAATCTTTTGAACCTCACTCTGTATGGAATTGATATCAAAGATACCTAGGAACAACTTCGTCTTGCCTTTGGTGGCCGCAATGACGTTAGCCACCTGGTTGCAATCAGTACCATATAGCCTGATAACTTCGTAGCTGTTGACTGATTGCAGGTCTTTGGCGACTTGATCCGTAGATTTGCAAGAATTGTCGGAGTTATATGGCGTGTACGAGATCGCTGATCCAAACCCTGGTCCAGTCGATGCACCTCCTCCGTCATTGCTGGGAGGTGGTGGTGGAGCGGAACTCGATTTGGCTGGCACAGGTGGCGACGCTATCTTTGGCGGAGAAGGGTGTGGAGCCGGTCCAGCTCCTGGTTCGGCTACTTTCGCTAGTGCTTGAACTGGAGCTGGTGCAGGCGAAGACGATGTTGGCGGCGGTGGTGGTGCAGAATGGGAGGAAGGAGAAGGTGCTGGTGCAGGAGGAGACGTTGCCGGCGATGCGGAAAGAGCTGGAGCCGGAGTTGACGATACCAAATTCCAATATATCGTCGTGGTAGACACTGGCCTGTTTGAATCATCCACATATACTATTACGTCTTCAAATTCGTACGTTACAGTTCCTGTGGCTGTGGCGGTATTTGTGACGACGGCTGCATCAGCTGCACAAGATCCTTCTGCGCGCTTTGCATGGTGACGATGTGAAAGACGCCTCCAGAACGGTTCTGTTCCTTACGCATCAGCTTCCTTGGTCCACGCTTGGGGGTTGTTGGGAGACTCATACCATGGGGTTGTGCTATAGTAAATTGGAGCAATGCCACGCCTGCTATAGAGAAGAGTCCAGTCTTCATCTCGAATCAAACTCGTTGTGGTTTCCGAAAGAGCGTAGAGCGGCACTTGGCCTTGTTTTTGGGTTATACGTGTATAGTACCTCAAACTGTCAACTTTTGCCTTATTAGCAGAGGACCACAACCGATTGCATGCAGACTCGCTCGTGGATGTGAGCTGATCTGGCATGTGGACAAAGAGCACATACAGTCCGAGAGCGTTGTCCTCCAAGTCCAAGTCGACCAATCAAGGTGCGATCGCAGAATCCGTCGGGAGCATCACTGGTCAAAGATCAAAGAGCGTGATGGTTTTTCTTTGACCCGAAAAGGAATGAACAATAGCGACGGAATAGGAAAGAAAGCTCGATGCGATGTGCTTCCGCGTGCGCTGAGTCTAGAGAGTGGACATTATGAAAACACAGTACTATGTCCTTTGGTTTTATCAGCAACAAATGTGGGTGAGCATCGCGCGAGTCTGCAACACCTTCACCCTGCTACTATTCGCATTATGTACACATCAAAGACTAGGGTTGAGACAAAAGAGAGGATAGTCGAGGAGAGGAGGACAGATGGAGGATTCTGGAGGGGGGCAAAAAAGGTTCTCGTTTCACCCTCCTCGCAGTGGTGGTAATCTTCCTCAAATGCCGCCCCTCGCGCGTGCAAGAATGCGGCCGCTTTCCCACTCACACTCGCAATATCGTCGCGACGGAGTGAGAGTGACGAAGGGATCAATCTCGGCAGCAGTCAGCGTAAAGACAAGAACGCTGTCCAAGTCAAGCTCATTCAGCCTTCAAAGCCATTACGAGCTCCAAGCGCTTTGAGTCGCATTGCTCAACGGCCGAAATTGCCAGCAATCGACCATGTCGCATGTGTGCATCATGCAGACTAATCGCCAGCGTCAGCGACGGAGCGAAGGACGCCATCGTCTTTCGCCGGCTTTGGATGTCTTGCAGAGGAGTGGTTGTAGGGTAGATTTGATGATCCTCGAAACGCGGCAACGGCAAGGCGCTTGGGATGAGATCCATCATCCAGAAACCAGACGGTGCTGATTTGTCCATTATCGATGGGACGGAAATGCCAAAAGCGCCTTGAGAACAGGGGAAAGTCCTGTCTACGGCGCGGAGTCATCGAGATGAAACCCGAGTATGTAACATTCCTCATGGTCGAACCCATCATCATGAGCTCAAAGAACCGGGAGAAGCATGGCTGTCTTGAATACAATATAGTACAATGTTTCCGATTAGACATTAAGACTGACTATTGTAAGCTCGTTATCGCCTTCTGGTCATGATTTTTGTGATGCTATGCCGAATGACAACCCCGGCTCTCTCGATCTCTTTTCTCGACAGCCCAGAGGTCACGCAGACTTTCAGTGCCGGCTGAAGCTCCCATCCGACGTCTTTGCTGGTCGCGTTGATCGCTCGAGGCATCCTCTTCAGCCTGGTGGTCAAGACGCCATTTGCCAATGTCTTCCTTCAAGTTAGCATTGTTGCCGCCATAAGTAGACAGAACTCGGTCCATCAATAGACATACCTCATCAACAACGTCTTGCAACAGCTGCTCCTGATCCGCCGGACTGAGCTTCTTATTAGCGACAATTTCCGGCTTCAGTACTAGAATCATGATCGGATTCTCTGGAGAGCTGGTGCAATGCACCCAGTCACTCCTAGGATCCAGCTGTGCCCACATGGTTTTGATGTTTTCACGCACAGGAGTCAGCATATCAGGAGTTGATTGTATCATGGAAAGGACCTCGCTTGCAGTTGTGGCAAGCATTGCTGGAAGAGCAGCGGAGAACGTATAAGCCGACGCTGAAATACGTTGGTGCTCGACAATCTCGTGTGAGCCTGCACAGAAGCCTCCACCTGCACACAGGGGACCGGCCAATGATCCAACAATCATGTCAATTTCAGCTGCATCAACGTTTTGATGCTCAGTGATGCCTCTGCCGGTCCGTCCCAGCACACCAAAGGACCACGTCTCGTCTAAGATCAAGCGAAATTTATACTTGAGCTTGAGATCGATCTGTAATCAAAATGTGAGCCAATTCCAAATTGATGTAGATGTTGACATCATACAATCTTTGGCAAATCCACCATATCCCCAACGTTTTCGAACAGCCCTTCCGTAATAATGAATCTTCGGGTCAAAGGCTTTTTCGATTGTTCTCTCACCACCCGCTCCAGCACCCTTTGCATATCCTCTAGATCATTGTGCTCGTACCATCGGACAGAACTTCTCGAGATTTGAATGCCTTTCCGTATGGCATAATTGACTGCCTTATCCGCCACAATTATATCTCCTCTCTTCGAGAATGCGGGTATAACACTTGAGATTGTAGAGAGTGCTTGCGCGTACAGTATACATGCGGGAACCCCGAGGTGTACTGCTATGTCTGCTTCGGTCCTAATGTGAACATCTTGAGTGCCATAGAAATTTGGAGGGCTGCAGGGACCGACGCCGTAAGTGCGGAGTGTTTGTATCGCCTTTTCCTTGAGCGTTTCATTCCCAACGAGATTGTAGAAATTGTAGGAGGCAAGATTGGTGACGGTCCGGCCGTTTGAAAGCTTTGACTTCGGTCCTGTGGGTCTGAGGCACCATCAGCCTCACTCACCTTGGACAAAGACGAGCCTCATCCTAAACATACCCCACAATGACAGGGCGCTTCTCATTCTCTGCCTCCTCGAAAGACGTCTGAGGGGCAACGAGAGGCTCAGGTGTCCAATCATCCACGAGCTCATCTATCTCCTTGGTCCAAAGTCAGCAATTGCTTGTTGCAATGACCAGAGACAGCAGACCTCGTCAGATAAGGTCACGTATGATTTCTTCTGGGTTGAGTATGTAGGTGATAAGAGGTATCTGATCGCGAACAGGACGAGGAAGAGCTCCACGGCAGACCGGACTGGGTCATTCTGGTAGCTCGATTTGACATATCGCAAGAAGATTGCAGACCCAGGGACTCTCTGAAACTGGGCAGACACTTCCCTCAAGATGTCATTCAACCAGCTCTGTGTGTCATGCAGGTCCATAATGCCATGTGGAGGGCGAAATAAATTGAGGACTGCTGACCAAATACCTCCGAATCGCGAATTTTTTGAAGCTTATTCTACAAAACAGGCTAACCAGGACTAGCTTCACGACCCATCCATCTAATGTAAACAATTGAGTCAAATCACGGGCGCCCAGAACGGCCTGGGGAATGTCTCACGAGACATTGACATAAAATTTGGGGGCAGTTTTCGCTCGACTGACTACTTTATTGAACCGGTACGTAGGAAGACGAAAGATCTAATTTTATGGGATTATCGTCTACTCTGTTCATCACAACACCCGCGAAGTCCCTAGATGATTTGCAATGCCAGCCGACGTGAACTATAGTACGCTCATTACTTGTGAAGCTCTTCTTCCCTCTCCTCAATCACACGTAAAGCTACTCGTTTCCTAAAGAAGTAAATCCATGTGCTGAAGCACCAAACGAGTGACAACGTCTATCCCATGCGCCCCACTGCCCAGACGTAGAGTCACACGATGCCGTTGTATGCTATCATTAAGGTCTCCTGGTCAAGCAGATGAGCCATTGGCCCAGAGAGAATTATTTGTACAATTCGAGCGCTTGCCCAGTCATGCTCCATGAGCTTCGCGGTCAGGTTCAGCCTGTTGACGAAGCTGACGAACCTCCTGTGGCAGCAGCAGCACCAGTGCCATGTGCTCCGAGACCATTCAATGCAGATCCAGTCGCAGCATTGCTGGTGTCATTGTTATTGAGACCCGTGGGTTGCATCAGGTCCAGGGGGATCAATGAGGTCTTAATCTTCATAAACTTGCCGGCAACGATCGGTCCGATGATCAAGGCCAGGAATATGATGAACATGAAGAAGTAAAGTATCGCGAATCGAATGACCCTTCGCTTGCGTAACTTCGACTGCTTGAGGGAGTAGATAGGAGGACGAATTTGTCGGCTATGAGGATGTTAGATATGTACTTCAGTTTTACATAGTGAGGGGGCTTACCTTGGCCGGAGCCAGAACAGCATGACCGAATGTATTTTGTCGATATAGGGGATGGCAATGACAGGAAGCATGAAAAAGAGGAGAATATGCCCGAGGATGAAGTCGGTCGCGAAGAAGCTAAGCTCCGTGATCTTGCAAAGATACTCCCTGCCCGGCTGTGACAATGAATGCCAGCCCATGTTGTACCATTTGCCGGTCCACCATGCAATATTTGACGAATCTGCCTTGAACTCACGGGTAAGGGCAAGGGAGATGATCAACTTCAAGATAAATCTCTGCAATGCTACCACGGAGATCATGCCCAGCAACGCCTTGGCGAACATCCATCCTTCGAGGAAGAACATGACCTCGAAGAACGCGAGCATCAGTATGACGGAGATACCATGGGCGATCGCTGCGAGAACAGAGCCAAACTTCTTGCAACACATACTGAGGAGGGGCCCCATACAGCATGCCATGCCAAATAATCCAGCTAGGACTCCAGCATTGATGGCGATTGGCGCGAATGCAACGGCGGCGACTCGCACAAGAGAGTTTGTAGCTGTGGGCTTTCTAACACCGGTTTGTGCGTTGATGAAGAGATACGGAATCAATGTGACGGCCACGAGTAGCAGTGGACTGACCAATTCCGCCACAAATATGTTTGTGAAATGAGCACGTGGGGCATCGCCAGAAAGCTTAGACGACGGTTCTCCGAGAGCTTTACGTTTGTACCCAGTGATACGAGTTCGCGAGAGTCGGCAAAAGGCGATCCAGGACGAGGCGTGAGACCTTGAGTTGCCACGAGACAGCCATCTCAGGAAATCACGGTAATCAATGAAGAAATCGTTCCAGGAGAACTGGTGAGGGTTAAAGAGGAAAGGGCAGACACAGAAAGCCAACAGTGACACCCAAAAGTATACAAGCTCGGTTCCCCAGATTGTCAACGTTGCAAACAGCAACATCATCAGTAGCCGAGCACCCAGATAGATCGAGGGGCCTGCAAACCTAGAGTAGAGGACACCGAACGGAATACGAGCCGTTGCAAACCCACGACCAGTGCCAATGTAGCGGGCACCACCGTAGGAAAGATCCTGACTAAGGGAGTTGGCGTAAATCTGGTTGACAAATACCTCGAACAAAGGCGAGAATGAGGAGAAATGTTTCGCCAATCGAGTGGCCGCGCGCCAGAACCCTCGTTCGGTAAGCTCCTGTACAATCAAAGGCACGAACGAGATGAAGAACACAATAAAGATGGATACAACGCAACGATATACCCAGTCCAGAATGGGGACAAGGTTGGCGCAACCAGTAGGCTTCAAAGGATCAGTGACAGGCTTATTACGATCGTATCGGCAGATAATTGTCTCGTGGCGCAGGGCTCCGATGTTGATCAGACAGATCATGAACATCTGGATTGACGCGATGATGAACAGATTGTTAATGTGGAAACCAGGATGCGCGTAGTAGAAGGAGAGGAAACGATCCAGGGGAAGCTGCGTGCCTAGGTAGTAATATTCACGAGAAAGCATCTGCTCGCCCATTCCAGTACCGATCTTAGTTGTGAAGTTCAAGATGGATCCAAAGCCGAGATCACGACCCTTCCCGCATTGATAGTACTCGCAGTGCTTTATCCGTCCACCGCGGAGTAAGGCGTTCATGCCAGCGTAAATATCTTCGTTCAAATGCAGACCTTTCTGAGCCTTGGAAACACCGCCGCGGGTGCTCATGAAGATACCGTTGAGGAAATCCGGGTGACCGTAATGGAGCTTGCCGCCAATTTGCGCAAGTGTTCGAGAGAAAAGAGTGCCAAAAGTTTGTTCCTTGCCAGCAGCAACATCTCCCAGGATACCAATATTTTCGGAAAAGATATACTCGCGGGCTCCTAGGATAGCAACAGGAGCTATCTTGTTGGTTTGGGTCCCAGGCGCATATGGAGATACATTGTCTGTTGTCATTTCTTCAAATTCTGCGAGAACACTACGAATCTTTAGACATTCTTCGAGATAATTGTCCTGGTTAGCATCGATGAGCTGAATGTATTCACCACGGTAGAAGATGAGAGCGTGATTTTGATTGTCGGATTTGCCGTCTCCAAGAATTGGATTACCTGAGAGTTGTACTCGGAATTTGGGACGCCGCATTCCATTATCCATGAGTTCCGAATGGCCATCAATCAAAGCAGAGTAGAGTCGGGGCTCGTCTACTTCCGTGGCAGGAGGTTCCTCGTCGAGATAAGCGATTTGCAAGTCTGGATAAGCTCTCAACAAGAATTCCGTGTTTTCGCGCTCTTCCTTGTTGAACTTGGCATATCGTTGCATGGAGACAATGATCTTAAATTTGCGACGAGCCATCCGCTCAAGCTCGCGTTCTAGCTTGTCAGAGTTGCCACCAAACATCTGCACGACCTCTGGGTTCTCGACACGATAGAGAAGCTTGATAGCTCGACTGTAGTTCATGAAGCCAGATATGGTCCGATAGAGGGTCTGAGAGCGCAAAGACGCCCAAATCCTGGTCCGCAGTGTATATTCTGGGGCGGCCGATTTGAATCCAATGCAATAGAATGGAAGATCGTCGATCTTGCTCTTTGCGGTGTCCTTTTCGTTCTTCTCATAGTCCCCGTTGAATTGCGACGTCTCATCAGCAAGGATTTTTGTATCCTTCACGAAGCAGTCCCATTCATGCGGATGCAGCTGCTTGAGATATTCTAAGAGAGTAACTCGCGAATATGGCTCATCCTCACGAATAATCTCACGTAAAGAAAGAAGGATCTTCTCTCCGTAATGGGGGATCAGTACGGTGAAAGTTGGCATATTGTCAACGGGCAAAGGCTCGGGGATTGGCGTAGAAAGAGATTGAGCAAAGAACGAAATACGACGCTCTGCTTCGCTCAGGGTTGGGAAGAACTCGGTCTTGAACGAGTGGTCCTCTTGAGAAACGAAGAAGGTCGGCGCACGAAGGGTCCTTTTGCCCTCTTGTTCCGAGGGCACCTGGTGGTACAGCAGCTTTTGGACGTGGTCGATGGCCAGAAGATGCTCCCGGTACATAGAAATGACAATAGCGTTCCAGATCTGGGAAATCAGCACTTTTGGCTTGTACTTGATCTCCATGTCAGTGGTGGCAAGGATTTTTGAGTAGATACGCTTCGGCAATCGAGAGAAGATATTTCTCCAAGGAGTCCAAATTGATACACCAAGGTAGAAAGATCGAGCCACCGAGAATACGCAATTCAGGATGATATACCAAAGGTACGTGTCAAGGAAGAAGAGGCAAATGTCCGTCATGAACATAAGGCCCAGCAAAATCCTTGGTTGCTGTTTGCACAAGATGCTTCCGACGATCTTGTCTCCTGCGCACCTGGTGATCTTCATCTCGGACAGTATACGGATTGGATCTCGGAACGAAAGAGTCAGGAAGAAATAGGATTCCGTGAGTTTGGCAGCAAACACCAGGACCCAGAGGCCATAGGACATCCACATGTCGTTGCCTTTGAGCTTTGGGAAGCTCGCTGTGAATGTCTGACTGGCCACGTACTGCCGGGAATTCTTCTTCATATAGCTACCAAATATACCCCCTAGTGGCATAATGGCAAAGAAGAAGAAAGTTGCCAATGCAACGAAGAATTGGACTATACCGAGAACGTTGGCAATGACGCCGGTCTCTTTGACACCGAAGATGTATACACTGGGCGCAATGTTGAGGACAAATACACCTATGAGGAAGAATAGGCGCTTGGTGAGATGCTGCGCGCCTGCCCATTTACGAGGAACGTAGGCCCATTCAATGACGGACGCAAGGATCATGATAAAGGATGCAAGAGTACCTCCGAGGGCCACGGCAGACCAATGTGCTGCACGGTGCGGATGATTGTCGAGTTGCTGTTGGTAATGCTTGGTGTAGAAGGTTGGCGAATTGTGGCTTGTGTAGAACCAAAAAGCACTCAAATGGATGATCCAAATGCGGTTGAAATTGACGATCAAATGGCCCCAAGATCTTGTCTCCTTGTAAGTCTTGAAGAAAACCTTCTTCCAAACCACTTGGTTGAGCTTGTTGTATCGTTCTCCGGCTGGAAAGTCGACAATTCTGGTCTTATCTTCCATGACGATTCTCTCAATACCCTCAGGATACCAGAAAAGCTGATTGATGTCATCATAGCCAATGATACTGCTATGGTCTTTCTCTCGCCTGACGAACTTACCATCCTGAATTTGATACCCTTGGTCCCGGCAGTACTGATATAGTGGCGTGATCACATTGTTGAGATAGGTGCATTCTTCAATGGGCTCGACCCTGTTCTGGCACTCAGGCGTTGATAGATAATCAAGAGCGCACTTGTAGACGAAGCACAGACATTCCGGCATGAATCGGACCTGGTTGGCCTCTCCCCAGCAAAGCAGATACAAGGCCACCTGTCGGACACGGTCGTGCTGTGACATCTTGTTCATGCGGGTTTTCCAGCGAAATTCGGCGGCCTCGAGACTATTGTCGCCTTCAAGGTTCTCGAGAGCCTGGTCTTCGTTCTGGGGATCTGCGTTGGCTGCCTTCTTTGCAGCTTTACGTGCTTTACGAGTTCTTCGGTTAGCCTTCCCGAGCTTCATATTGGCAAATCCAACGGCATCGTCGAGATCCAGATGGGCCGCAAAGTACCAACGACGATAGTTGGAATTCTCTCCGCCAATGTAGTCGGCATGGAGAGACAGTAAAGCTTGATTCGGCGTCATGCGAGATGCTCGTGAGTCAAGGAGAGTCATGAAATGATCATACATGTTTCTCATGCTGTCTCGTTGAAAGCCGAATTTGGATGTTAAATCCATGAAGATGTCCTCTACCTCCTCCTTGGAGACAGGGATCTGTGCATCTGACGTCCAGGCTGGATAAGGCTCTCGAGATCTCTGGCCGGCAGGCAGCACATTGCCATAGTCCATACCATAGATGGGAGTTGATGCACCAGACGACCGATTTCCACCATACGAGATCTGAGACGAAGGTGGTCGAATGCCACGACCTCCCGCTTGGCCATCGTTGTAGCTATTGTATCGCTCATCGCCACGGCCGTAATAGTCCATCTCCGCAGCTCGAGCCATATCGGATCTCATGGTAAAGTCACTGAACGTCTCCGAGTCTTCTTCGGAGTCGTGACCCCGGCGTTTGGGTTTTGCTCTGCAGATAGTCAGCATGTGGACAAGATTTTCATCTCTTAGGGGGCACCACGAACCCATAACCGCCTTGTCCATACTGGGGTTGCTGACCAGCAGCTGGGGTCCCCTGGTCGTAGTACTGATCATTGTAGTACTCATCTTGATAGCCATGCTGTTGATGACCCTCGTAGTAACCACCGTCCTGCTGGTATGGGTTGCTCGCATCGGCGTTGTAATAACCGGACTCGTCGTAATAGCCGCCGTTTCCATGCTCCTGGTGTCCATGCTCTTGTCCATGGCCTTGGCCGCCATGTTGGTAGTCATGTCCTTGGTCGTAGTACCCTTGATTGTGCTCGTCCTGATAGTACGAGTCGGTAGCTTGAGGCTGATGGCCATAGCCATCATCGTAGTGACCTTGCGGATGGGCCGACATGGTTGATAATTATTAAGCGCTTGAGGAGATCTTCCTACCTTGTGTAAGTCATCGACCAATCCCGAGGGATCATGAGGCATCAGATCAGACTCACTTTAGATGATCCCCATCAGCTTTGAACGTTATGCAGACGAGAGAGGTTGATTATACGTTAATCGACACGAGTTCGATTGCTGTCGCGTACGAGTGTGTGGTGAAAGTGAAACTCAGTACAAGAAGCGAATGAAAAGTCGGACCCTCGCCACAACTATCCGTGATTATTATGGTGACAATCTCAGATTGCTTGTCGCCCTCCGCTAAAATGATTGGGGATGGATGACGGTGGTAGATGGGCGTGGTGTTGACAAAAAGAGTGAAGGCGGAGAGACAGGCAGATTGTTGACTGCGCAGTTGCTCTGCACTACCACGGTCTTGGCTGTTGGCTGTGCCTTCCACGCCGGCCAGTCGACGGAAAACACTGGACGCTGCTATCTGCAACAACCCCGAGCGAGCGACAGATATCGCCAGCAAGGACGGGCAGATCGATTGAGGTATTGAGGTGTAAAGAGAGACGATGAGGGCATACAAAGAGACTTGGAAGGGGGCTTTGCTGAGAAAATAGGGAGAGCGAGCCCCTGGCCAGCCGCTAATCCGAAAGGGACCAGCGTAGCGTACTAGCGCGAGCCTGATTGGCCAGCAGCGTTACCGATGCAACCGTTATCTTGCCTGGTATAATACGTATGATACGGAATTTTACCACCGCCGTTACCTCGTATCTGGCCAGCACACTTGGTTGGGAAGTACATATGCTCTAGAGCCTCTGCTTTTGCGTACAGATGTCATGGCAGGATTTGAGACACCAACTGCAGTACTATGTCTACAGAGCTGCGGCTTCACATGGGAACAAAGGGTCTATGATACGTGCTAGGTATTCTTACGACGAGGCTGTCCTCCAACAGAAGGAATGGCCGAGGAAGCGACATCCAATTTGCGATCAGGATGACAGATGCTGAACTGTCTTCAAGCGCATGCTCCCTCGAGGGAAACTTGTCATGCCTTGTTCGACCACCGTGCTACCAAGGCGTCCAGATCGACGAGTGGCCATGTCAATCCGATAGTCGTCTGCAGCGTCCAGGTTCAGCGGTGCGGGATAAAAATAGGCGGGTTTGGTGGCAAGCTCTCTACAAGCAGTTAGAGCGTTGGAACTGGGCTTCGGGTCGCCCAACCATCCGGGCCATCCCAGGGAGGTACAGGGATCATGGGCGGTGATGATGGTGGGAAAAAGTTGGAGGATCAGGGGCATGGAGCCTCCAAATAGAACGAAACATTACACCGGCTCCGGTAATAAAACACGTATGGCCACCCACGCGAAAGCAGCGTTCTTGCCTTTTCACCCCTGGAAGATCAAGAATCTTGAGCTTCTGCATCCGGTGCGGACAGAACAAAGCAGCCAAGTGAATGCTTCGAACGAGGCAAGGGTGGTCAGTATCAGACAAGATCATGTAGCATCTACTGTTCTCTCGCTCGAATTTCCCGATCCCACGTTGTTGCGCAATTGAGGCGTCTCGTCGACAGGACGACGCGTGAGAGCTGCCACGAACCAGGGGCAGACTCCCGGCAGAGAGGGACAACACTGCCGACCGTCCATCGAGAGCGTCACGTGATCATCAGCCCTGCCTCGTTGCCACCGCTGAGATTGCGCGGCTTTCCCGCCCCAACCCCACCACCCACCACCGTAGCACAGCACCGGCGATGTCTGACATATCTGCCAAGCCCTGTTTCTTTCTCCTCCCTCTCGTCCATCCCTCAACTCTGTCCCTTTCAACTTCGTCACTTCACTCTCGCCCACACTCTTTGTTTCTCCTTGTTACCACTTGCGGCCTCACCGGCGCCTCATTCCCGGCTACGGAAGACTTTCGTTCAGTCGCGCCCGCCTAGGACCTGAAACATCTCCTGCTCCGATCCCGTTTGGGGCGGTAACACAGCACACGTCGCATCAACTTCATATCCTTCTACTCTTCGTTATTCCCCCTTCTGGCCCTGTCAGTCAAATCCGTCTCCAGCAAACATGAAGGGCCTCGGAGCTGCCTCGACCGTTGCTGCTGCGACCTGGCTTGCGGCTTCAGCAGTTGCCCAACTGGACCCAATTGTCATCAAGGTGCCTAACATTCTCTTGATTGATACCTGGCAAGCAAGCGGCTGATGTTATCCCAACGGCCTAGGGCTCGAAATTCTTCTACAAGACCAATGGCACCGAGTTGTGAGCTGTACGAACAGGAAACTGTTGGCTCGGTCACTGACCACACCTCGTTTCAGCTTTATCAAAGGCGTAGCCTACCAACGTCAGCCTGTCCGTCCCCTCGCAAAACCAAAGTGTCTGACATGCAGCAGAGGACTTCGGTGGCAATGGGACGAAGATCTTGACTAGTGGTAGCACTAAATACACTGATCCCTTGGCCGATCCCACAAGTTGCGCTCGCGACATTCCACTTCTACAAGGGCTACAGACGAACACCATCCGTACCTATGCCATTGATCCCACGAAAGATCATTCGCAGTGTATGGACATGCTTGCGAAAGCTGGCATATACGTCATTTCAGATCTCGGCGAGCCGGCAACCTCTATCAATCGAGACAGCCCTGAGTGGAATCAGCAACTCTACAACCGCTATGCGGCCGTTATTGACTCTCTGGCGAACTACACCAACACTCTAGGCTTTTTCGCGGGCAACGAAGTCTCCAATGCTCCCAATAATACCGCCGCAAGCGCCTTCGTTAAAGCAGCCGTTCGTGATATGAAAGCATATATTGTTCAGAAAAAGTACCGACCAATAGGTGTGGGCTATGCTTCGGACGATGACGAGACTCGAACTGAGTTGGCCGATTATTTCAACTGCGGCCCCTCGGAAGCCAGCATTGACTTCTGGGGCTATAATATTTATTCATGGTGTGGTCAATCCACCTACCAACTCTCATCTTACGAGGCTCGTACCCAGGAGTTCTCTTCATACAATGTCCCTGCGTTCTTCGCCGAATATGGTTGCAACAAAGTAGAGCCCCGTACGTTTGAAGAAGTAGAGGCTCTTTTTGGAAACATGACGTCTGTGTGGTCCGGTGGTATTGTCTATATGTATTTCCAGGAAGACAATGACTATGGTAAGTTCTGTGTCACGCTGTCAGAAGCTATAGATGCTCAGATTAAGCAGGGCTTGTCAGCGTCGGCAGTGACAACAAAGCCACAACGTTGAAAGACTATAACAATCTCTCCTCCCGAATGGCTAAGGCGACTCCGACTGGACCGAGTTTCAATTCTTACTCTCCAAGCAACAACCCTCAGGCTTGCCCGACTACGAGCACATGGCAAGCCGCGACTGCATTGCCTCCAACTCCAAATCAGGCAGTCTGCAGCTGCATGGTATCGAATTTGACCTGCATCGCAAAGTCTAGTCTTAGCTCTCAACAAATCCAAGATCAGTTTCAATATATATGTGATCCCGCACATGGAAGCAATTGTCCTGGGATCCTTGGAAATGGGACTACGGGCAAATATGGTACGTATTCGATGTGCAACGACATTGACAGACTCTCCTGGGCTTTCAACCAATATTATCTCAATCAAACGGCAACGAACACTGGAAACAACTCTCCGTGTGACTTCAAGGGCGCTGCATCAAAGGTCAACCCCAAGCCCGCATCAAGCTGTAAAGCAGTGAACAGTCAGGCTGGCGCAGCAGGGACTGGTTCCATCACAAACGCGCCCACTGCTACTGGTAGCTCTGGCTCTGGTACTGGCTCTGGCTCCGGCAGCTCCTCCTCGAGCAAGGGCGCCGCCAGCGTTCTTGGCATCCCTGAATTCGACCTTGGAGTACTCAAACTTGCTGCTTACGTTACAAGTGCGGCGCTGGTCGGTGCTGGGATGGTCTTGCTGTGAATTCCTTACATTTTGAGTTGTGGATCGGGCAATGATGCGAGGATTTCCACGGAGTACATGATTGGGGACTAAAACGAAATTCAAACGATGATGAGGTAGCGTGCGCATTGTGGCAGCGTTGATTTGCCTAGCCTTTCTTTACCCACGTTGTGATGGGTTAGACCAAGTCACCGTGTATGAATAGAAGAGCCATGCAGTTTTAGTCTTTCGTGAAATTGTGCCCTAGCTTTGTCTATCAGTCGAAGCAGACAGTGATTCAAACGTAAAATTGATAAGGACAAATCGATATACACGAAGAGTGCTAGCACTTGGGTTGTTGGGCGTATTTAGCGTCGCCCTAGGAGACCTGTATTTACTTCGCTAACCAGGCTCGGCAGGAACCTCTACCAACTACAAAGTAGTCCATAGCGAAAGAGCCAAGCGCGTAAAAGATTAGGTGAAGATGGCAAGGTTGAATCAAATGTTCGACAGCGATGATGACTTGCCAGAGCTCTCTACCATCCTTCGATCTTCTACAAAAGCTACCACCAGCCCCATCAAAAAGCCAGTCACGAAACAAGATGAAAGTAAGACATCGCCACGGAAGAAATACTGCAATGACGGGAATGCCGGAGTAAGCAACGGAGATGTTTTTTCACAAGGTCTTTCAAGACTGCCATTTGATGCAAATCGATTCAGCAATCAACGCCCTTTGGGACTTTTGAAAGCCACGCAAGTCAACTCTCTTTCTCTTCCTATCGCGAAAAATTTCATTGAAACTGAGGGGAAGGTCTACTTGGGAGAAAGTCTCATCAGATCTAGTCCAAAAAGAAAAGCAAAGACTCAAGTGGATTACAGCAAATTTGCGCCAAGGTTATCAGATGTCAGTTTATCGTCATCTGAAAGCGATGATACGTTTACCGACCTTTCTGGATTCATTGTGCCTGATTCCGCAAGCGATGTGGACGTTTTCCCTTCTCGATCACAGAAATCAAAGGACGGCAAATCGTTTACAAAGAAGACTGGGGATAAACCATCGAAGAAGGATTCATGCAGTCATAAAGTCACACCCTTTGAAGGGAAAGAAGACACCGGTCCGATCGAATTGACATCGCCAAGCAAGGAAAAGACGCTGAAAATGATGTGCGCGGAGTCCCCTCCAAGATTCAGAACTCCTCCTAGACTGTCTGAATCAGACAGAGTGTACTCTGGTCTAGACGAACCATTCTCAAAATTGAGATTGTACGGTTTTTTGCACCTCGATAGAGTTATGAAACTTTTGCTGATTATTACAAAGCTCCCCACCAAGATCCAAGTCCCCACACAAGTCTAAAGATGACTCGAAGCCAATCACACCCCCATCGAACCCTTCGAAATCCAAATTGCAGTCTCCTTCCAAGCGACACCGTATCCCACCTTCGCCTCATCGGCCAAGCATCGACGCTTTCTGGTGTGTAGACGTGGTAAATGACTGGAACGAGCAATATTCGCCCAGAAAACCCTTGAGATCTCCGCGCAAGAATGGACTTTATTCTTTGGATGAGGATGAAGATGAGCTTTCACCTTCAGAATCGCCTCGTAAAAGCACGAATAGGAGCCCGGCGAAGAGAGACAAGAAGGCCATCGAACGAAGGAAAGCATTTGAGGAGACGAAGCATGACCTAGCTTCGTTCTTTCTGGCTGAAGTGGACCAAGTTGTTGGAGAGGGTCAAGTCTCGGCACTGGCGGAATCGACTGGAGGGATCAAGATAATTTGGAGTAAGAAGCTTTCCTCCACGGCCGGGCGAGCAAATTGGAGGAGAGAGGCTATCAGATCGAAGAATGAAGATGGGACTCTGTCGACCGCAACGCATCGGCATCACGCTTCGATTGAATTGGCGGAAAAGGTCATTGACGATGAAGGTAGGAAGAATCTCCCTCAGCTTCAAAGGCTTCCACACAGTCGCTGAAAAATCTCAAGACCGCCTCACGAACGTGATAGCACACGAATATTGCCACCTAGCCAATTTTATGATCTCCGGCATCAAAGATAACCCGCACGGCGCATCATTCAAAACCTGGGCGGCTAAAGCCACTCGTGCCTTTAAGCATCGCAATATCAACGTCACGACCAAACATGCTTACGAAATAGCTTACAAGTACATATGGGTCTGCTCATCAGAGAGCTGTGGCCTTGAATATAAGCGCCACAGTAAGAGCATTGATCCGACGAAGCATTCGTGTGGGAGCTGTAAGGCAAAATTGGTGCAGGTGCAGCCTGTACCGAGGAGGGGCGAGGGAGAGGGAAAGAGGAGCGAGTATCAGAACTTTGTGAAGAGAGAGCATGAGAGAGTGCGGATGGAGAATCCGGGTATGGGATTTGGAGAAATCATGGCGATTTTGGGCAGGGAATTTAAAGAGTGTAAGAAAGATGCTGCTGCGGTGAGGGATGCTGAGGAGAAATCCGAGTCGATCGCAGAGGTGCGAGTGATTGAAGGTGCGGATCTTGATCAGGTGGCGAGAAAACTGGATTTCTTGAATCTGGAGGCTTGAAAGTGGTAAGCCATTTCTGATTGTTGTGCATCGTTCGGAGGCTATGTCACTGGATTGACCCGTTTGGTCCAATCAAGTCTTGGGCATCCATTTAGTCAAGTCATGCATACTACTCTCTATTTTCGTATGCCCCATCAGTGATCCACCGAGTCTTCAACTCCGCTACTTCGACGCTTTCCATCCCTGGCCTACTTTCCATTGAATAGATTCCAGTCTTTAATCTCAAAGCTCGCGCCCAATTTGGAGACCATTTCCCGCATCATCGCTTCATTCCGAGTCCCCGGCGACTCTGGGATGGTGGGTACGTTCAAGGTGATCACTATGTCGGCGGCTTGCTCGAGAAGCCGGATGAGTGTAACGTACATGGTGGTATGGGTGGGCGTCAGGGGTCTAGGGTTAGGGTTGGTGGGAGGTGTAACATTGGCGATGAGGGAGAGGATTGGTGTACTGGATCTGTGTAGGGGTTGATTATATTAGATTGTAAGAGACACAAGGGTAAGGGCGACAAAAATTACCATGATTTCGAAACATTGAAAACCGGGGGAAGGCTTACTGGAGATGCGGAAGTCTCACGGCTTCATCGACCGAGAGGATCTCTTTTCTGTCTTCCTCTGCTACTATGTCGGTGAAATGGTACTCCAGAGCTTCTTTGTCTGTTGATAGGTGGCAGACGCGCTCAGTAATGTCAAAAGTCAATGAGGTGAAGCCGTCGGCGTCTAGATATACTTCTTGATTGTCCGGGACTTGTCGAATGGTACTGCAAGATGATCAGTCGCTGGGACCGAATAACGATGTCAACCTGAGGAATTTTGAGATCGCAGATGGCAGAAAAGGAGACCATGCCTTCTTTAGCCTCTATCTTGTGACCACATATCTGCAGCGAATATTGCGGAGTATCTGAAAGGTGGCTGACATATACTTGTTTCTTTCTATATTTTTTCATACGAAAGTCGAGCGGTCAAAAGAGAGCGTAAAGCCAGCTTAGAGGACGTACCTGACATCAGCGAACCGAGAAGGGATGAGAGCTGTCATTGCTCCTCCGAAGAGTTGTGCCTCTGTGAAGGTCGATGACATGGCTCATCGAGCAATGAAAATCAAAGACGGACGGTGCTTTTTCCAGATTCGATACCTGAGGATGAGTTTCGGAAGTTCATGTGCATCGAGTTGCAGGGTAAGTTGCGCACATATTTGCAAGATTTGCTACGATTTTATGCGTTGTGTCATACTGTTGCGCTGTTTAGGCAGTTGCAGGCACCACCAGGCTGCAAATGGATTCACATTTCTTAGATGTAAAAACATCAGCATTGGCGAACGGCTGTCTTGTAGTTGAAGTCACTAGAGATGAATGCGTCTCAGCTCGATAGGATTTGGCCTTGAATTTATCTACCCTAGTAAGGCATTCTGTACTCAGGATAGGTGTCGGTGGTCCTTTCCCCGCACATCCCCAAGTCCGATATGGCGTCGAGAAAATGTTGATTGTGCGCCAAAATCTGCTTTATTTCGTGATCAAATTTGACATACCATCGTCTACAACTCAGAAAATCCTCTACAGCATCATGCCAGAAGGACCGCGCTGGGTGGGTGACAAAAAGCCCGATCTCCCATCCGAACTCCAGCACGCCCAAGAGCTTCCACCGTTGGTGACAGACAAACACGTCTTCTTCTTCGGCTACGAGGGCGAACAGCCTGAAGTATGCCTCCAACAGTGGTACCCCTCAGCATTCAATGATCTTGATTCGGAGGACGAAAAGACGGGCAAACCGCTCTCCTTCCACACTTCCGAACAATACATGATGTATTTCAAGGCCCTTCTCATGGGCGATGATACCATTGCCGAGAAGATCCTAGCCAGCGAAGGACCTGGAGAGGCGAAGGCTCTCGGCAGGCAGGTCAGTAATTTTGATCAGGGGGTGTGGGATGCCAATTGCGATGGGGTGGTGGAGAGGGCAAACCTGTTGAAGTTTTCACAAGATGAGCGTCTGAAAGGAATACTGTTAGGGACCGGGGACCGAGAGATCGTGGAGACTAGTCCTAATGACAAAGTTTGGGGCATCGGGTTTGACAGCGAACATGCGCAGGGTAATGAAGAGAGGTGGGGGGAGAACAAGTTGGGAAAGGCGTTGATGAGGGTCAGGGAGCACTTGAAAGGAGAACTGGAAAGTCCAAGTGTAGAGTAGACAGAAGATTCTGTCAATAGTCTCATGATGGGCGATGAGGAAGGTTGCAAGCCAAAGACTTTCGGTGAACGCCTGATCAAGAGACGGGGTTTCCAAGTAATTTCCTAGCAAGCGAAGAGAGTCTCTGTGCAAACACAGCCTTAAACGAGCGTCAGTGTATGCTCTTCTTGTTCTTGCATTTGGTCTGTAGAGGTTCATCGCCTTTCATACCTCTAGAGCAGGGCGGCTTGGGCGCGTACCCATTGCTGAAGTGCCTTTGCAATATCAGTCGGCTACGACAAGCCCACCAGACCCCTCCATCCTGACCTCCAGATCCAAGGGTCAGCCTTGAAGTTTCCTCCAACTGTTGGACGATCGATACACAACAACGAGCCGACCTTGCTAGTCTTCACCAGAGGCACGGAGAAAGAAGATGAAAGTGGCTGGCCCCTTTTCCCGGCGCGATGCGCCGTCTTGGATTCTTGGCTGAGGGATCCCGCCCTTTGGCCGGTTGATTGGTCCAGTTCCAATGAAACATCTCAACATCCACCATCCACCACCCACCACCCTCCATCTGATGGGCTGGATTCGGAGATTGCGCCCGCATCAGGAAGGCAACCAGTGACATATCAGAGATCGAGTACACCTTGTGTCCATCAGATCGTCAGAAATGAAGGTGACAACTAACTTCTCCCCGTCGACCAGTGGCATCACACAGCGCAGCGAGGGATCAAAGACAGTGAGATCCCTCCCTATGCTAAGTTTGCTTCCCTCAGAAAGCCTCAGACTTCCTACCCGATGGGTCCATGGAATGAGTCATCTCATCTCCACCGTCTACTGCTTCGATGAGTTTATCTCCTCTACATCCCGGCGAATGTCTTTACCTTTCCTGTTGTTATGAAGAATTTTCGCTCGTTGGAGGATGCATGGGCGTCCGATGGAGCACCGAGATTATGCTGGCAGCCTCTGTCAAAGCTGGATCTGACAGCGGCGCTGACAACGTGCTTTATGCGCCCTTAGTGCCAGATGTGGTGGAGGGATGTACTCTAACACAACATGGCCCACATGAAACAGGCGACAAAAAGATGGCCTGAATGCTGCCTCTGGTCATTGGCAGCCAGTGCTTGCTGTGCCAGTATAGCCTAATCTCCTTATCCATATACTTCCTTTCTACTTCCTCCTGCTACAGCTTCTTCGATTCTTTCTTTGAACCATCGCACTTCGTAGGTGACGCCGCCCCTTCAACCACGCTCCTTACTTTTGACGTTTGTCAACGTCGTCACGCTCCTTTAGCAATCGTTTGGCTTTTTCGTCGCCTCTGATACCACTAAGCTTGACGCTTAGTATTCCTTGCAAACTTCGAATCGCATCTTCAAAGAAGATGCTTGCCAACATGAAGACCACTTACCAGGCGTGGGCTTTGCTCGTCGCCCTTGTCGAGCTTAAACAAGCCACGGCATCTTACAGCGTCCAGCCAGTGCAATATTACATGTCTTCTGGCGTGGAAATACCGTATATTCCAGGCCCTACGCCACAAGCATCAAGCAATACACCGGCGCCTACGCCTGCATCTCAACCATCCAATTCAGCTCCTATCTCTTTTGGTCTGACGAGCACCGCGCAAAGCTACCAACCCGAACAGCGTCCGGCGACTGCCATTTCTCACACAGCCGTGGCCATGGTCCCTTCGGCACTCTCATCGGAATCAGCGGAAGCCAATACCCAACCAACGGCTACGGTTCAAGCTGCTCAGGTCACTACAGCAGTGGCAGCGGTCGCCGACGCTGCTGGAGGCGTTATGACCATAGACATCACCAACAATTGGCCAAGTCCTCTGTCCATCTCGTATCTGAATAACGCAGGATCTCCCAGTGCCATTGGCGCGCCGCAAGGCGCACCTCTGGGGACAAAGACACAGGTGGTATATCCCACGGGCTGGGCTGGAAGAATATACGTTGGCAGCACGATCAACTCGGCCGATAGCAAGATCGAAGGGAGCACCACGGGCGCTAACGATATCGATGTGAGCTACGTCGATGGCTACTCGGTTCCAATCACCTGCTCCGTAGGGGATGCACCCGTCACAGGCTGCAACATCGACCTCTGGGCCGTCAGTGGCGACTGCGCAAACGCGGTTGGCGACCACAATGTTTGCTTGAACCCCATGCAAGGGATAGCAAACGGGCCCGCGAGTGAATGGTTTTTGCCCTGCCAAGGCGCTGCCTATGTAAGTACAAGTCCCATCATATATCTCAAACAAACACTGACGGATTGAGACCTTTCCCAACGACAACATCGCCAACGACGGTGATACTGGCACGCCGAACGTTTCATGCTGCATCGGAACCGCGGAACAGGGATGCGCGGCGCCGGCGAGACAGGGACATGGAAACAACCAGGCATCCAAGGCTAAGCGGTCCATGGCAGAGGACACGAAAGTGGGAGCACCGTCATTGTTGCCCAGGGCTCATGGCCATCACCTCAAGAGGCACCTGGCAAAGGCGAGGGCGCATGTGAAGGATTTGAAGGAGGTGGTGTGATGAGTACATGACTTCTCATACGTGTGGCCCGCAGGGCTGGCCCGCGTTATTTTAGGGGGTTGAATATTCTTCTTCTGCTAGCGTTTTACACATACCCACACTCGTTTAAGAAATATACATATTGGAAAGACTAGACAGATCTTACACTTGAATACATATCAAGGGATGCTCCAATCATTTTACGTGGTATGAAAATGCAATCTCCAAACCGTGAGGACCTCGGATATTGAAATCAGCCTCCTTGGAAGTCATCTCATATCCTAGAAGAACGTTGACGTTCCATTTCCTTGGCAGCATGTGAAATTGGGGGGTTTGCCTGAAGAGAGATGTCAGTCTTTGGGGAAATCGCCCGTAGTCCGCCATTGTGCCGCCTCTGTTCTTGGGCAGCGCGGACTTGAGAGGAAAATCGCCAAAAAGACTCAATCGCCAGGGACCAAAAACCCATTTCGAGAAGCTCGAGTATCGCGAGGACTTTCATGCTGGCTGCATTAGCTACATTAGCCTGCGATGTCCCGGTCAACGTCTGCTCGCTTGGCCATCATGTATTCGATTGAGGAGCAGTATTCCCCGTCTCACCGCTGCACGCTGCAGGCCGTTTCTCCATTGCATATCATAACTTAGAGGCGTTATGACTCTCAGATGAAAGATTGTTGCTGTGCAAGAAATTAGGCCGAGTCCTCGAGACTGACCCTTCAGTCGCCCGCCTTGGGGAAAGGAAATTCGGATCTTCGTCTTGTAGCGCCGCGTCAACAACGTGCACAGTATTTTTCGCTTCTTCGTTAAGACGGAGGTAGATCTGGCCGTTCTTGTGCTGAGAAGCAGGCCACAACATTTCCGAGTCTTTGCTATTCGATCGCTGGCTGCTCGATCGGCTGAAGAGACTTGAAAGCTTGGAGAGATTCAGGTTGATATTGGCGAAGAGCGGTCGCAAGGTCACCACACAGGCACAGAGGATTGCAAATGCGGGCTCAACTTCGGTCCAGGTATATTCCGCCGTGTAACTCACTGAACAGCATCAGTGGTCTGAGAAAAAGAAATAGCAATTCCTCTTACATGTTATGTCCGCGTGCCTCAAGTTACTGATCTTGATCGTACGCATAATTCCAGCAAGGCATACACTGTAGAGAATTAGGTTGGAATCGCAGAGCCTCATGAATACAGGGAACTCACACACTACCTAACGTGAAGACACCCGAAAGTGCAAGCTTCTGTTGTCTGGACATCTGTAACCTCTAGACCATTTGCACCGGCAAAACCCACAGGATAACGTCCAGGACTACGTTTGCACCCGCAGTGCCCCAATAGAAAGCTTGAAGGTCTATGCAATGATCTGTGAATAGAAGATGAGGGTCGAAGGCCGCCTCGACGGGATGGCATTGAAAAATGACCATGGAAACTGAGATAATGAACCAAGCAAGACACAAGATGCCAACAACTGAGGTCGTACGGCGGAACTCTAGTGTGCAGAATATTCGGCGGTAGAGCAACAAGATCGAGATTTTCACCATTGTGATGGTAAGTGTGTAGGTAATTATCCCAGCCATCATGAACTGATAAAACCTTCAGCATGTCTCTCAGAACGGCAAGAGACCAATATTCGTGCACCTTGAGCAATTGATTGATTTGCGATGGCGAGACCGTGACTATTGGCTTTCCCAGTCCAGCGTGTTTGACGGCTGCGAGTCGTGAGGGACGCAGCGCATTCTGGGTCTGATGGTTGCAATACTCACCCAGATAGCCGACTACCATCATGCCGTACTACGACGATCAATAAGTCATCAACCGCAAGAGATGCTCTGCTCAGCCATCGTGCAAGCAGTCGTAGAATGACTGCGAAAGTGGCGACGACAACCCAGACGACACTGGTACGGATAACTTCAGGTCCGGTTGGATTTCCGATTGACATGATGGTGACTTCGTGCTATCAGCAATTTATTGTAGGATCACCGGGCCCTTCTGGCTAGTTTCTCTCTGGGAAGGCAGAGCCGTCAACGTGGAAAACGGAGGAGCAGGCCAGCGGAGTGCCGGTATGTATTCGGGGCTTTGCAAGCTCATGTGTTCTCAAGTCCTCTGCGATCAAACATGCAGGTGGCCTAAGTATGTAAGCATCAGTCTCGTAGTGGGCAAAAGCGGCTGTGATTCTTTCGGGATTCTGCAAATATCAAGGCAGTATCTCTTCAAGGAATGTGAAAGACCCTACTACTTAGGCTCATAGCTATGTCATATAATTTTGTTGTGCCGCAGGCTTGGCCTGTGTTGCATCCCCGAGATTAATGGGGTGCACCTTCACATGGTGCTGGAAGCGACCTAGCCATACTGCAGTAGTGTGAAAATGCTTTTTATATCTGCGGGATAGGGGACCGCATGCAAAATGTAGCGCTGACAGGATGTATAAGCCAGTCAGGCAAAGCTTAACGACCGTCCCCCAATCCTTGACTGCCGTTCATGAAAGTGGGGTTGCATGCAGAGATCTTTTGCAGGCGAAGAGGGTCTGCCCAGTACCACCATTGCACAACGGAACGATCAGATCAGCGGTGAGATAAGCTACGTCTGATTTGTTAGTTACTGATGAGCGCTGTAGTATTAATCATTCGGCTGGGACCTTCAATCCTAAGATCTTGCTCTAAAGTCGACCAATGCTACATCTACACCATCGGTGTGGTGTCGGGAGGCATGGTTTCGCGAACGCTCTACCCGTCCTGCGATGCATAGGTTTGTTCAACTGTCGTGTCCTTCATGAAAATCCCGTCTAATAACGGATAGAGACAACACAATTGGACAGCAAAGGCGTAGGATGCTCGTTTACCTGACTCAACGTTAGGAGTGGTAGGGGATGTGTACCGCCTACCCCGGAGTGTCAAGTGAACCATCGTACCTTGATTAGCGAGAGCCTCCGTGCTGCTCGCCTGCAGAAAATCTGCGGGCACGGCGGGGTAGTGAGACAGGAACGCCTCTTTCGTGCGTTCATAGCGGTTGCTCGCCAATGTCTATGTTGCCTTGGTACCATCCCATTTGGTCAAATCACCGTGGCCAAGTGCGAGGTTCTCGGCGTTGAATTGGGGCGCAAATCTGGTATGTATGGGCCTTGGACGTAATCGAGGAAACATGTTGCCGTGGCTATTCGCAGACCTCAGGATGCACGAGAATCTTGGTCATCAGCACTGAGATATGTAGGTCAGAAATAAGGCGAACTCGGAGTCCCACGGTCATGGACGTGAGTCTTTCGTCTTGGCAACACTCGAACTTAGGGACAACGCCCTAAGAGCGCGCATAAATGGGGTCTTCGCCCCCACAACCTGCTATTGAGCAATCCTAATCGGGGCTGGGAGCAGGTGGAATTCAATTTGACGACCCCTGAGACGAAACGCTGGCTGGGATGCGGGGTACACTCAGGCAGCATAGGCAGCATGCTATGTTGTCTTTGCCCCAATAATACCCAATATTGGTGGTAGAATCTATTCGATGCAGGACCAAGGATTTCGACGCATCGACAACGAGTCGCATGGCAGCTTGGTGATGGGATAGCTTATATCAGGCAATTGTCGAGCTGAAGAATTCTCGACTTTGGCTTTGTTATATTGATTGTAGAAAGTGTCAAAATCCACGGAAAAAAGACGGCTAGGAAACGAGACATGGTCAGATTCCGCCTGCAGGATGACCATTCCACAGGCTATGATTTGTCCCGAAGTGGGCCGAAGTGAAGAAAGCTTGCCTAATGACAGAGCTTCGAGAAGGTTGTGATTCTGACGACGATCTTTTGTCTTTTGATGTGGACCAGCATGGAAGGGAATGTTATTAACGAGACATGCGAAGAAACCGAAAGATTGGGCAACAGACAATATTCAGAGATTACAGGCCTTACAACAGAGGTTCAGGTAGACCGAAGACAGCGCGCAAAGTAGATGCTAGAGGTTGCTGAGCTTCCAAGTCTGTCCCGTATCCACAGCGTCTTTGCTGAGCTAGGTAGCATCTGCATGTTGTCGGGACCACCTCAACGACCTAGGGTTACGAGCGTCAGCAAGTTCATCACTGACTCGTGTGCTTGACTACAGGTCCCATGTTGGGAATCAGGATTGGAGGAGGACCTTCCAATTGGTTCAGGCACCTTAGAACTACCCTAAGGCGGCTCGGGAGGTGGGCCCAACGTACACCTGGTACACCTGCCGAGCCCTAAAGTAGACTTCGGCCGAGAGACGCGTCGATAGCCCCGCGACGCGACATATTTGCACGCCTTCCGGCAAAACTCTGGGGAAGTAAAGGTACTTCATGTTCATGGGTGCCCGGTTGTACGCTTCGTCGGGCTCTTTGCACGTAGAATGGACCCTTCTGGCGTTATGATGGAGGTCGCTGATGTGGAGGTAATCTCGAAAGCACTTCGTCAAGAATTGAAACAATGGGAGTCGTCTTTCTTTGCAAAGCACAAGCGCAAAGCTGAGCGTGAAGACATCAAGCAGCACCCGGAGATAGGTACTCATTCCTTACCTATGAGAGTGGATGGCAGAGGCTCATTGATTCCAGGGATAAAATACAAGAAGTACAACGATCTGCGTCATCCTCCCTTGAGAAACCCAAGCACCAAAACTGCTACGCCACCAAAGAAGCGGCCTCACTCCCCGTCCTCGCGCCCCCCTCCAACAACGACCACCCCAGGCAAGCGTTCAAAGACAGCCCACAACCTCCATCCCTCGGCTATAGATCCCTACGACCCACCTGTCTCTGCGCATCATTCTCCCATTACCCACCGTACCTCTATTGGGCCCACTCCTCAGAAAGACGGCATGGTCCTCGGATTGTTCGACAACCTCTCTTCGGGCTCCCGCAGCAAGACGCCTTCGAAGCGCCGCTCATTGATGGCTGTGACAGACAATGTCGAAGCTACACCTTCCAAGCGACCTTCTCCTCAAACTGGCGACGACCAACAGGTATCGACTGGGAAACGTCATCGCAAATCTCCCCTCAGCACTTCGAAACTCCCCAACCCAAATACCTACCTCACTCCCTCCGCAAGTCGTATTTTGAATAGCAAGAGTACGCCTAGCTCGCGTGGCGGTGTCTCTATACTCCGTTTCGACGAGACCCCCAATTTCTTACGCCGAGATAGCCAACGCGCTCTCACTGGCAAAGAGAACACAGGTGTCGACGAAGACATCTCCTGGAGTCCTGTGACAGCGCGCCACCTGCCGAAATCCTATGCTGGGAAGGGACTGAGTGCGTTGGTGAAAGGATTGAGAGACATGGAGGAAGAAAGGCTAGATGAGGATCTGGACATGCTGAGGGAGATGGAAGATGGTGACGGTCCTACGAATAAGGGTCAGCAGCAGAGGCTTCTTGTCAATGACAGTCAAGCAGCAGACCTCCCCCTCGGCCCCGATGGTGGACTCGAAAGTGAAGATGATCAGGAGTACACGGATGAAGGGAAAGGTAGAGACGGGAAACCATTGAAAGTCTGGAAGAAGAAGGGCCAGAAGAGAACAACGAAAAAGGTGGTCATGAAGCCAAATACTGGGAAATGGAAGCCCGAGCCAGCGTGGAAAGGGGAGAATGAGAGTGAAGACGAGGAAGCAGGGCCGACTGTACAGGACACGCAGATCTTGATTCAACAGACAGGAGACGGAGGACACCAGACGGGGGATGAGAAACATGCCAGGGAAGCTTGTATAAAAGGCGAAGCAAATCTGACGAATGGATCTAAGGAAAGGGGTGAAAGAAAGCAGGGCTTTGCAACAAAGATCAAGAAAAAGATCAGCGCGACGGCCCATGCCAATTTCAGAGCATTAAAAATCAAGAATAAGCAATCGAAAGGAAAACAGGGTGGCAGATTTGGACGGAAGCGGTGACAGGAACCTATCACCCATGTATGATCAAATACTTGATGTAGAGCTATGGTACTAGCCTAGCATCGAGGATACCTCTTTTCCACCCTCCCGCTAAGCCTCTTCGACTTCCGTCGACGGTATGATGACTCAACAGGACTCCTCAAACGTCGTGCCTGAAGCATACTTGCCCCTTGATATTCGAATAACAGTGCCGATTCTGTGGGAGTTCGGACCGACCCATGTGCCTATGAGGCAAGAATCATGGTAGGCCTCCAACGAGGTTTCCTTCAATTTGACTGATGCGTTGATGATGGACTGACTCTGGTAGCAGCACCATTGTTGCTAATGTACCCGCGGTGCGTATTCGTACGATCTCATCCCGGGAATTAGGACATTCGGCATCCGGACTTCGTGATCATTGATATTGTCTGGAAGACGATTTAGCGATTTAGCGTACTCAACCCGCGTCAGATGGCAATCGCTAGTTTGCTCTTGAGTGACGATAATCTCGATATGGCTCATGGCGATCAAAAGGCCTCTGGCGCATTGGACCACATGGCGCAGTCCCGGCTCGTGGTCTTAATGGTTGCTGGTCACTTCTTGGTTGACCTTTAGGGATAGGATGTTGGACCTTTCTTTCAAGCTTCGTGGTTGGTACTTCATTATACTGCACGTGCCGATCCCAGTCCTCCAATGAAGTGTACGGGCTGCGGAGCCATGCGTTCAGCTCATGAAGGAATAGCCGAGTATTCTCTCTTCCTAGGAAATCTTGAAGCATATCTTCCGCCTGCCCTCCACTCCCCTTAATGTCTACGGTCTTCAAGATAGCGACAATGTATTCCAGTAGGAACTCAGCGTTGTTGGCTCTTCTATTGATCCCTTCGCTTCCTTCGCAGCCCGGATTTAGAAATCCGAAGACTTGTAGCTCCCGTCTTATCCATTTGCGTGCTCTTGACACAAGCTCAGCATCGCAAGTGAAGAGGATTGGCCTCAGGTCCCGAAATCGAGACAGGCGGTTCGAGCCAACGTGGAGCGAGTACATCTTGTTGCGGTAGACATGCCTGCGATGCGACAGAGCGTCATAATGACTTAATGCCTGTTGGGGCCTTGGACCTCCGTCCCTCCAGCTAGATCGCGGTCGAGATCTGCTTTGCTGATGAAATTGTACACTTTCAGGCCTTGTTGGCCTAGAATAAACGCCACCTGATTTCTGTGGTGCGTCCGACCTCACTTCGTAGACTTTAAAGTCTCTGGGAGATTTCCGGTCGTACTGGACTGACTGCACCTCTGCCTTACCTATGCAAACATCAGCTCATAGAGCTCCATGTGTGAAGGAAAGTGTATCCGACAGACATAGCGGACAAGTAGAGCGCTCCTGCAGCCAGCTGAGGAGGCATAGGAAGTCGAAATCCGAGTGGCGGCATGGAATCGCAATTGCCCTTTCAGAGACACAATCGAGGCAGATGACACAGGGATCCGTCGGACTGTCTATGTCGTCTGTTGTGGCTTTGAATTCCACCAGCGTACTATTCAGCACGGCCCTCCGGATGTCTCCCTCTTCGTCTTCCTCCATGCGACCTCTGTGTTGTTTGATGGTCCCAACAAGATGCCTTTGCCACCTCGGGTGCATCTCGGGACCAATCGAGCTAATATCGCCATGCAGGAGCTAAAAGCGGGAGCAGCCGCTGTATTGCAAGCCGCACTGGAATGTACCTACCCTCCTACCTAGAGGTAAGAGGATGCTCAAGGCACTATGTATCTATCGTAATCATTCTGGTTGATTATGGGAGCTATTGCGAGTATGGGCTGATCCCATATGATACGCTTCGGTTTGAGAATGACTAGGGAGAACATGGCTATACCATCGACAAATGGTACGATGAAGCGCAAAGTCGTCTCCCACACTCTCACTGGATTGAAGAGGTGGTCATGCCATGGTCGCGAGCTCCCCCGTAAGCTCTATGGCATACGCACCCTCGAAGTATGCTCACAAGGAACAGCGGTCAGTCAAGTGAAAGCTATTCATGTTTATGACTTCGATAACACCCGTATGGAGTTCGATCTCGTCCAAGCGCTCCAAAATACTGATCATTATCAATAGTGTTCATGAGCCCGCTGCCAAACCAGAAATTATGGAACTCGTACACTACCGGCTTTCTGCAAACCCAGGAATGTTTCATCAACGGAGGTTGGTGGCATGATGAGCACATTCTGGGGGCTACTGGCCAGGGAATTGAGAAAGAGGAGCCTAGAGGCTGGGAGGGCTGGTGGAACGAGCAGATAGTACGTTCTAGCAACCTTTGACAAGATTACAACTTATCGGACGAAGGTAGAACTCGTGAAACTTAGCATGGAACAGCCGGATGCTCTCACCGTATTACTCACCGGCAGAGGGGAGCAGAATTTTGCAGACTTGATCAAGCGCATAGTCGCGGCCAGAAACCTTGCCTTCGATATGGTATGCTTAAAGCCACAAGCTGGACCAAATAGTCAGCGCTTTCAAAACACAATGCACTATAAGCAGTCAATCCTTGAGGACCTGGTTCATGTGTACAGGGACGCCGACGAAATACGAATTTATGAAGATAGATCGAAACAGTGAATGGCCTCCTCAACCATGCGCCCGGAATATTACTGACTTTAGTGTAGCACTAAATGTTTTGGAGACTTCTTCAAAGACCTCAACGCCGACCTCCTTTCTCCGTCAGCGCCTATTTCACGAAGACCTATTGAAGCAGAGGTTGTTCAAGTAGCAGATCAGGCGACGACCCTCGATCCCATCGTGGAAGCTTCCGAGATTCAACGCATGATCAACAGCCATAACTCCCAGGTCAAGAATGGCAAAATCCTTGAAATAAAGCGTACAGTCTTCTACACTGGCTACTTACTTACTCACATGGACAGCGCCAATCTCCTCACGCTCATCAAAATCCCCCCAAATATGAAGGAAAGCGATGTCAAATTCCTTGCAAACAATGTCCTAATCACCTTTGGACCGGCTAATTCATATGTCCTCGATAAAGTAGGAGGCTTAGACCACAAGCAGACGTGGCAAGTGACTGGCTTCGGATCATGGGACAACAGAGTGTGGGCAGCGCGCGTTACCGCTGTACCTCCTACATCACAATATCACACTGATAGCAACACTCCTTTCATACTTCTCGCACATCATAGAAATGCACGGCCCGGAGACGCAAACCGAATCCAAACATGGCAGCCGGTTAGCGCAGACAAGCAATATGTGTTTCAGACGGTTGTTGGTGAAAAGGTCCAGCTAAGAGTAGAGGCCGAGACAGAAGGCGAGAGCGAATTTAACAGCCTCATGCCCCGTCAGAATCTCAAGAGGCGGCATAGTCCAGCACCGCAGAGCTTCAGAGGTGCATACGGCAACGATGAAAACCGGAGACCGAATGGTAGCCATAGAGGTAGTAATCAGAACCGAGGGCGTGGTGGCGGTGGGGGCGGGGGAAGAACGGGAGGCAACAACAATCGAATCGGCAGGGGAGGCGGTGCTAGTCGTGGCGGCGGAGGCAATAGAGGAAGAGGAGGAGGGCAAAGAGGTTACAAGTCACTTGATGATGTTGGGACGGGTGGCGGGCAGCATACCGCACAGAGGGGCGAGCCAAATTACGATGATTATGTCCCTAATGGCGATGGGTATAATACCGCGTTCCCAGCATTGGGGGGCGGGGGCTTGCCATACGGCAAGTGACATCAAAAACGCTTGCTTTGCCTCAAAATAGAAAGGGCCAAAACGGAGGCCTACTTAGGGAGATCAAAGATTAATAAGGTCTGCTACGAAGGTTGGTCTACAATATCTGGCATTATTTGCTCGGCCCTAGCTGAACTTTTTTAGGGATGACGAATGTAAACATTCAATTTTCTGCTTTATATGCCTGAGTCTCTGCCCAGAAGATCTCTGTACGTGCGATGCTTGATGGACGTTGTGCCAAGATGCCTGACATCAGCACTCAATGATCCTTTATATCCATCGATTCCCACGATATCCCCAACCCCTGCAAATGCATCATCAGATAAACGACAAGATGGATAAGAGTCTTTGTACAGTCGGCTTAAGAACGATGTAAGTGAGCTTCATCGGTCCTTTTCAGTTCAATAAACGCAATGCTCGCTCGAAATCATCATGATAAGTCAATCACTTCATCCGTCTTCCTACCGCCACTTCAATGTATCGGCAATCAAGCCGTCGCCACGATTACTCGTCCGTCAATTTTTCGAACATGCTGATGCTCAATATCATGACTAGCAGCCCAATCGTAACGACAATCAGCAAAGCAAAGCCGAACCAGCCGAGCACCATCGCAGTCGTACCAACTCCACTCTTTACGCTCCCGTTACCGAGGTCCTGGGCAATTGTACTTGCTGCTACTGAGGCTGTGTGTTGCCATAGTACGGACACGAGGACAAAGACGGAGGCGACGAAGATAAGAGCAAGAGCGATTTGCGAGACTGCCCGTGAGGGAAAGGGTTTCACATCTCTTTCGGAACCTCTGTCGTCGACTTCCTCGTGCCACCCAGGGAATGTAGCAAGGAGTAAAAAGCAGAGGAAGGCAAGGATCAGAGCAACGATTCTGCGAGCGCTATTAGTCGTTGTTCAAATATGGAGTAATTGGATATACTAGCATGAGGTAGGGAAATACAATGCTATCCTTGAACGTCGAGGCCACCCATATTAGATTCAATGGATCTTGATCAACTGACACCTGCGTCGCTAGACTCGTCGCATTGTTCGAGCATAGGAACGAGCCACCGTCAGGGTTTATACATATGCCGAAATAGCCAACGCGGACCTCGAGCTGTGCTCGTCCAACTATGTTTGCAATTGCGGTTGTAACGCCCGGATCCACTTGGGAGGGAGCAAAATTAGGTGGGTAGGATTGGTAATAGAGGGAGATCAGGAATATGTCAGGTATTAATGGTGAGGACGATGAGCAGCCCGCAAGAAGAAGTGCTAGGAACGATGTCAGCATATTAAATATCGAGTAGTCCAAGATGAACATACAGAGGAGGATGATTGCTATGGCAATGAGAACCATGAGAACGTGGTGATAGCCAAGCAACGGTATTAGCCCTGGTATGAGACGTCAGCTGACGTTGTAAGTAGAGCTCATGTGGAACACATACGCTGTAACCCAACGGTAAACCTCATGTTCGGCATCCTGTCTTGTCGTTATGGCTTTACAGCCACAAACCTCCTCTGGAATATCCTCCTATTGTCCTTCGAAAAGGACAATTCCTTTGTGGTCGCTCAGCCCGCTTGGATGTCTGAGATGCTTCGTATAATTCCTTTGAGATTGACTTGAGGAATGCGGGGGAGAAGGTTGGCGCCAGATATATCGGAGAAAGTCGTTCACAATCGTGGGGGAAAGAATCTTCTAATATCGTCAGATAGCTCCTGTGTCAAACATTATGATGAAGTCTTGTTGATTATAGGGTGAAACTCTTATGATGTATTGCACCAGCTTAGATCCTTCGTCATGCACTCCAAATATTATTCTCAAGCAGGCTGTGGCGATCTTCAGAAGGTGGCCGGACAGAAATCTGATGGCTGGGCGACACTAATCTCGCTAGTTCCCGTAAACACATGGTTGCTATGCTGCTACCGGGCGTTTTAGGGTTCTCGGTAAGATGCAGCCTCAAACCTAAAGCAAATAGGCTCCTTCCGGGATCTGTCTAACAACGCCAAGACTGGGCCCCATGAACACGATAATGTCACCACGCCTCAGGCCATTTAACCAAAGGCCGACTACTTCTCAGTAGCTCGCGATGAACATGGCGAGCATGGGCAGAACTGTCAAGAAAAAGCGATAGGCGGAGCGCCTGCGGGTCTCGGTGCTTCGTGAGAGCCTAGACGAGATCCTGTTGACCGGGCGCAATCAGAATGGCAAAACCCAAGGAGTGGAGCTTGGAGGGCCACTGCGATATGATCATCTTATTTACCCGCGACTCACCTTGTCAGCTCCGCAATTCGTCTCTTGTAACGGATAAATGCCTAAGCCAAATTTGTGGAAAGTACAGACAGTATCATAGCCAGCGGCTAAGGACCTTACGAGAATAGGAAACCATGAGCAGTGTGGGCTTCATTTTTTCCTCCGCCAGATTAACAGAATTGAGTACACTACTCCAACATAGTCTTGGACTTCTACGACTTAGCGGGGAAGACAGCAAGCATGTTGATGTCTACTTTAGTCGCAGTCCCAACGGGAAATTCTGGATCCGTTTCGTATATGCGAGTGACCGTTATAAAGAAAGACTCGGGTCAATTAGGAAGACGCCATCGTTATCCTAGACCCTCTTAGTCGAAGAAATCTAGCAAGTCTAGAAGGTCACGTACACTGAATTCAGTAGACTTCTATACCTACTGAAGCAATTTGAAAGCCATCTGGCACCAAGCCTAGGAGACTGGATTGCTGCTAGTACGCATACGGAGTCAAAGCGGGCAATTTGGAGTTCGTCTACATGTCCAACTAGGTGATAAGGCCTACCTTTACGGCATAGATTATCAAGACATTGTTCCTTCAACTGGTATCCAGTATCACCGGTTCCAATCATTGAGCTCGGAGCAGCGCTCTATCGATGTGTTCTGGAAATATGGATTGAAAAGTCTACGGAAGCTTACGGGGTTATTACCTCAAATTTTTCCAGGCCCTTACTACGAGGTACCCGTCCTGCTAGTCTTACCGATACACGCAATCCTAGGAGTGGTGGCTCTTTTATGTATGATTAATTACTTCTAAACACATATTCATGTCGAAACTTTCGAAGATTCTTTGAGGTAGTCGAATATGTAATCACAGAAGGGACCCTAACGACCTTACTTATTGAACAATGGCAGACCCTGGTAACCCCTCTGATCATTGATCATCAATGACATGCAGATATTTTTTTTCCTCTCTCTTTTCTCTTTCTGTCGCTGGAGGCAAATCGTAGAACGCCGAACTCCTGTATCCTTGCTTCAACAAGTAATCTTGATTAGCGTCTGCTTTACTTGTAGTGATCTGGAAACTTGCCAAATAATGGAAAGTGTAATTCCTCAACTCAGCTGGTTCCATACCCAGGTCCTTGAAAGTCTTCGCCTTCGGATCAATCTGCTGGTCGATGAATTCTCTCTCGACCTCATCTGCAGATGTAGTCTTCCACCATATCAATTGGTTGAGGTATTTGGCCATTGGTTTTAAAAAGCGGTTTGGTATATTAATGTGTCGCCGATGCTTGTAAATCTCTTTGTCAACCAAATCGGCAATCTCAGCCATTGAGTAATTAGTAGGTCCGTAAAGTTCGAAAGTTTCTGAAGCAGTTGAATCGTCCTCGAGCATGAGGGACAATGCCGTGCCAAAATCGATGGCCTGCAAAGGTGTCAAAAGAGGCTACAGGAGGGGCAAAGATGCAGCTTACATGGATAGGCCAAAACCTTTCTTGCATGTGATTGGATGTGATTAGGTTCGTTACACCAGCGAGCTTGTGTAGTAATCGATCCTCGAAGCCAAATACAGGCGCTGGTCGAACAATGGTTGTTTCCGGGAAAATGTTTCGCACGACTTCTTCACCACGAGCCTTAGTGCGGAAGAATTCGGAAGGACTAGTCTTATTCGCGTTGTATGATGAGACATGTATGAATCGGTCGATGTCGTATTTGGCTACAGCTTCTGCGATCCGCTCTGCACCTTCAACGTGTACGTCCTCGAGATCGAAATTTCTGCAACAGTGTGAGCTAAGCCCTTCCACGTTGAAATTGAGCCATACTTGGTAGGGTAATCAAGACCAACAAGATTGTAGACTACATCCGAATGCCGAACACTTTCTTCTAGGGAAGCAGTATTCCGCAGATCGTACTCCTGGACAGCGAATCAGCTAATGTTGGCGATATCATGCACAGGATCTGACCATGAAGACTACTTTGCCCAGATCTCCCGTGGGTTTCAAGTGCCGCTTGGCCATCTCTTCCCGGAAGGGTATAACGACGGTGCACCCTCGGGAAGCTTCCCCTTATTAGCGCATGCTCCAGATTCCTGTTGATGGCCAATCGCGCACCTAATCGATGGACAATATAGCGACCTAGAAAACCCGTAGCCCCAAATACTGTTGCCGTATGGCCTGAAATAGTTCTTAGCAGAGGTCGGGAAGAGTAACACGGTTTGCATTACCTCCAAGTGATGACCTGAAACGCTCGTGTGAGTCTGGAGGCGAGACATAGATTTGCGGAGGACGAACCTTCCGCCCTGGATTCTCATGATAGGTTTCCCTGTCCTCGAGATAGTGACATCCTGTAGACCTCTTCGGAAAACCAAGGAGCCATTGTGCATTTTGGGGACCTTTCCCAGAGCTCGGAAGCCATTAGCAGGTTGACACGCCCAGCACCTTTGCATGGCTTCGCGCTGGACCATCACAGGCTCTCTCGAATTGCTGGAAATGAATGACTTGAATATCTAGATCTCCGCCTGGGGGGGTTCGGAGACAGTTGATTGCGGGCAAAATTGACGCGCTTCCCGCAACCGCGATGGTCCTTTCGAGCTTCACAGTCGACACCTGAAGTGAATAAGCTCCTAACCTTTTACAGACATCACGAAGAGAGAAGTCAGACATCGGTCTTTAGCCTGTCAAGCTTAAATCGCCGAATTATCTTACGTGGCCATGGATCCCGAAGTCGTTCAAAACTTTTTGTCGGAACAGCGAGAAGCTGCGCCTGAGGACTTACTAGCAAGCTTCTTGCGGATAGAGGACTATTGGGATCGCAAGCTGTGGCATCAGCTCACAGATGTCCTTGTCGAATACTTCAATACTCCTGCTAGTTCTTCGCAACGACTTCCGCTATTCAGACATTTCATACTGAGCTTTGCGGAGAAGATAAACCAATTGAAGTTCGTTTCTTTGGGGCTCTTGGCTGCTTCTCAGTGTCAAGGTCAGCAGCCAATCTGGTGATTGTTGCCTTCAGATTTTGCTGACATCATTCTTCATTCTTAGATGATAAAGAGAGTCTCAGCTTCCTCACAGACCTATCCAAAAAGGTCAATAAACCAGCCTCACAAGACGCCTACGTCTATGCATTAGTCGCGGCAGCAGAAGTCAAACTTCGATTACAGGATTTTGCAGGTGCTCGGAAAGACTTGGACTCTGCAGAATCAATGCTGGATACTTTTGACTCTGTGGAAACCGAGGTCCATGCCACCTTTTATCGCATCAACGCCAGCTATTACCAAGCCAATGCAGATTTTGGTGCCTATTACAAAAACGCACTGCTATACCTCGCGTGTATCGATCTCTCCACGCTTACCTCGGCCGACGCACAGTCTCGCGCCTACGACCTCAGCATCGCGGCTCTAGTCTCTGACTCAATCTACAACTTTGGCGAACTCCTACTCCACCCTATCCTCGAGACCCTAACGTCAACACCCCACGCATGGCTCCGTGATCTTCTATATGCCTTTAACCGCGGTGACCTAGGCGCCTATCATGTGATTGAAGCCAACCTGTCAAAAGCACCACAACTCGAACAACATAAGGAATTCCTTTATCAAAAGATCTCCCTCTCGGCACTCACTGAAGCAGTCTTCCGCCGCCCGCCACACGATCGCGCAATGACATTCCAGACCATTTCAAAAGAGACCAATGTGCAGCCCTCAGATATCGAGATTCTGATCATGAAGGCACTGAGCCTCGGTCTTTTGAAGGGAAGCATCGATCAGGTGGCGGAGATCGCGAGAATCAACTGGGTTCAACCGAAGGTGTTGGATCCGGGACAGATTGATGGCATGAGGGTTCGGCTGAGAGAGTGGGATAGCAGTGTTAACCAGTTGGGAAATTGGATCGAGGGAGTGGGCAAAGATGTCTGGGCTGCTTGAGATGTGAAAAGGCGCCATTGTTGACCAATTTGAAGCGTTCTCTCTTGCAAAGCATAGATTAAAGCCACAGCAGATCCCACATTTTGAAGACATTTTGAGATCAAGTATTTTGATGATGCAAAAGAATCACTGGTAGTTATGGGGAGGGCATCGCTAAAGAAAGCTACGCTAGCTTGTCACCTCGTCGACGTTTTCCCTGGCTGATTACGGTGTCTCCTATAACCCCAGCCTTGGATCAACTGCAAGGGCATCAACAGCCTTGCTGTTCTAGCGTTGTAAGAGGCAGGTCCGGCACACCAAGTGTCAGAAGACAAGGCCCATCGCACATCATTGATCAAGTAATATGTTACAAAACCGGACTTACAAGCACATGTCCGGCCAGCCAAGCCGGCCACCAGACACACCACACGACCACTTGCGTCCATAAGCCGTTGACTTTCCACCCAAAAGCTGCCTCTGCCAGCATCTCCCCTAAATCAGTGCCCCAGACGTAGCAGACCACCCATACAACTATGGTCGGTGACAATGCCTGGAGAACTAGAGTCCACGCCAACTTCCGAATTCTGGAAGGAAAAACGTCTGCAGGCTCTGTTGAGCCGGAGAAGGGGTTACCAATAAATGATAGTGGCGTCGAAAGGAGGCCAACGAACAAGGCGAGCGAAAAGTTGAGGGTTGCAAGGGTTGCGAGGAAGATCCCAAGTATAAGGAGAGAGAACGAATGGAGCAAAAGATGGTGCTGCGGTATGAGAGGTGTCTGCCTGTCAATGATTGTCGCTAAGAGGACTGGTAATAACGCATTGACAATACTGAAAACGAAAAAGTAGGATGGAAGCATCTGCAAAGTTCTTAGTCCTATGCACATGAGAATAGCATGATCTTGATGACTTACACCGCGGGAGGAGTTGTTAAAAATATAGAGTGGGATCACTCCCAGAAAGTGGAGAGAGACGACGAGTGCCACTGGAACAAACAATTGACGTTCGAGAATGGTGAGTTCTTGTTTGGGAATGATCGCCGTCATTCCGTCCTCTCGGATGCTGTCCATCTCTGACTTCGAGTCTCTTCCCACAACATCACTCATAACTTTGGGGGCTGATTGTCTTCCGCTGCGGACCCACAAAGCTATTGCCATGATAGTGAAATTGACAGCGACCAGCATAGCGCTTGGCAAATAGGTTCCGATACTGACAAAGCGATCTGCCTGCATGAGCAGATAGAAAAAGAAGCTTTGATGAAAATGCTCGAGTAGATTGTTGAGACTTCGGAATATGCTTTCCACACATCTTCCCATTGCCATCTCATCTTGCCAGCCCTCGCCAACAGCCTGCAGAGTGATCGCATCAATATGATACGGAATAAAGCTGCTGTGAGGGCCAGACGAATGGCCCAAGCCTTGACTAACCATACCTCGCAACATTGTCTGAAGTCGTTCCTGGTAGCTATCATTGTGCTTCCACATACGTTGGAGAGATACACCGATGCCCAATTGTCCGCCGGCTACAGAAACAGCAGTATTGAACAGATCAAGGTTTGGCAATTGGCCATTCACACCGTCATAGACGACATGCAAAGACTCAAAGCGATGATCAAGAGCATTGTCAATAACGACCACACCTTGAAGTGCTCCACTCTTGATTGGTAACGGGGCCACGGACGTGGTTACGTGCTCATTGTGGTATGCGTCTACCCAAGCTTGAGGTCCAGCTCTGCTATCGGCAGTGATCAATATGATGATGTCTTTGGACCAGAGGGACCATCTTTTGAAGTATCTGGCCAATGCTAGAGTCAGCGCAACTCCGCTCTGATTCAAATCGCCGTCCATGTTAGTCCATGCAGCGATCAGCACTATAGCCTCTGTGGCATCACCTCGAGGTGCGCGAATGATGCCGTATATGTTCTCACCGGCATGGCTTCGACCGGCAGCTTGGTACTCGTATGGCTGCTTTGCTGATCTCAACCCCGCCGACTTGAATATTCCACTGAGCTTCGTCGATATCCTACAAATAAGAACAGTCAGGGTAACGGCCGGCAAAGTTGAAAGTGTTTATGAGGCCTACTCTTTCTGCTCTTTGCCTGCCAGTTCCTGGATCTCGTATTTGTAGGCATTGAAAATGTTCTGCTCACTTCCTCCGAAATACGTGTGTACTTGACCTGGTAAAAGAGCGTTTTCGGAAATGTAGGTGTGCCTTGAATATTGATTAAGAGGTAGTAGGCAAAGCCAGACGACACCTATCAGGATACACAGAGCCGAGAGGTACGGAGGGAGCTTGAGAAGGCGTGGATCTCGGCGTAAGGCCAGCAAAGTTGGCACTTCTATCGTCGTCAGCACATTGAAAAAGGATGTACATCGTATGGCACGGTACACTCATCTACTCACAAATTAATGCCATGTAGGATCGCGATCAATGGTAAGGAAAGCGTCCCTCAAGGCTTTGCATGGGACGTGATACGTGGACACCCCCTTTTGATGCATAGACACCCCCCAACTTGATGCATGGACACCCCCCCCAAATCGGGCTACCTTCCGCGGTTGCGCGACTATTCTGCCGTAGTTATTTTGGTGTTTTAGTGGATACGCGCCCTGCCTGCTCTACCACACCACTTCTCCTCTTTTAAGACTACATGGCTTTAAGATACAGCCTTATACTCGCACCGAAGCTGGTTTGTGGCCTTATAGCTATCTTGCTGACCACCTAAGTAACTAGGCGAAATGTCAAAAAAAAAGTGTTAGCGCCTTGGCATGCGACATGTTTGAAATGATTAATGATTTTTGCTTGCGTGGCTACTACACTACACCTACGTAGCGAACTAATTAGAGGACTCTAGAATATAATCATTAGAGCAATTTGAGATCTTTATACGACTTAATTGTTTGATTAATGAGGTTGAATTATCGATATGGTGGGGTTAACTTAGTGGAGTAGACTTGCGGCGGTTGCGCGCACAGCTAGTCGCGCGACCTCGGAAGCTAACGCGATTTGGGGGGGGTGTCCATACATTAAGTTGGGGGGTGTCTATATATCAAAAGGGGGTGTCCACGTATTAGCTCCCCTTTATATCGAATGGTTAGACCCTAGCCCTAAATTCTTATATAAGACTAATAGTTTAAGCGAGGACCCGAGTAAGTCTTAGCGTACGCGGGAAGCGTAGACCCGGAATAGACTAGTAGTAATTTAGCGTAGATTTACTACTTTACCGCTAATATAATACTTTCTTTCTTTCTTCTTTCCTCTTTCTTATTATCTTCGCTATATTATCTATCTATAGCGTAGCTCTTAAATTATTATTAATATAGTAGAATTATATTATAACCTCGTTAATATACCTTCTTAGGCCTCTACTTTTACCTTATATTCCGGTAAGAGCGATTCCGGGGGTAAAGATATACTAGTACGTATATTAGTAATAATTAAAACTAATCTTCGAATAAAATATCGATTTTAATTAAATCTTTATTTTTAGAGTACGTCTTTAGAGGGTATACCTAGCGCGGTAGGGTACGAATTCGAAGCCTATAGGTAATATTAGTAGTAAGGAGAAGTTTAGGTTTAATTTAAACGAAGATTTACTAAATATACTCGATTTTATCGCTAATTTTTTAGGTTAATATTCTAGAGGATAAAGGATAAATAGCCTCGCTACTTAACTTACTATAAAGGCTATAAGGTTCGTTCGATCCTATCGCTAATTTTCCCGAAATCTTCGATAATAACGAAGATTAGCCTATATTTAAGGGAGAGTAAAATATTCCGGCCGGCCTAGATAAAGAAGATTTCCTTCCTTACGGATATAAATATAAGGTATTTAAATATTATTATTTTAATCGCTAGTTTTCTTCTAATACTTATTTTTATTAA